>Ga0209542_10009221_pt1 | contig 18161 bp, 21 predicted proteins | sample RifCSPhighO2_01_FD_184028 | JGI IMG/M metagenome (GOLD analysis project Ga0209542, IMG submission 184028) | Soil microbial communities from Rifle, Colorado - Rifle CSP2_plank highO2_0.1 (SPAdes) (version 2) | ecosystem: Environmental > Terrestrial > Deep subsurface > Rock core/Sediment ...
ATACGAATGTTTTGGGCAACAACCTGACCATTTCGTCAGGCTCAATCAGTATTGCTCAGACTTCGAATTACGGAACCCAAACAATCGTCCCTCCACAAACTGCTTACAAGATCGGTTCTTTCGTCGTTACCGGTAATGCGACCGAAGCCGTAAACCTTAACACAATTTATGTTGGATTTACTGCCGGTTCAACCGTGACGGAAGCCACTGATCTCTCCAGTTTGTATGTGACTTATGGTAGCACCACTACTACGCCGAAAGGCACTGTAAGTGCAACCATCCTCAACGGCAACAGCTGGTCAATCAACCAAACCTTGGCTGTCAACCAGACTATGCAGTTTGATGTTTACTCGACAATCGCTTCGAGTATGAGCACAAACTCAATTATTACTACCTTGGCTGTAGCAGGTGTTACGGTTCAATCTGGAATAACAGTTTATGCTGACTCAGTCGCTGACACCGTATTGGATGCTGGCTTTACAGGCCAGACCATCACAGGCGGCACTGGCACAATCTCCGCTGATGCAACCCAATCGCCAAATTCGGCCATTGTTGATGACTCGGGTACTATCACCACTGCGGTGTTTAAGTTTAACGCCGCGAATGACAACTACATGGTCACTGATATGACCGTTACAGTAACCGATGCATCGGCAGTCACCGCCATTACCTTAATGGATGGCTCAACCCCGGTAGCATTCTTGCCAGGTAGCACAAGTGCTGCCTTTCACGGCTTGACCATTGCTGTTCCTGCGAATGGTAGCAAAGTTATCACTGCTCAATTAACTATGGGTGGTGTAGGTGTAGGAGCTGGTACCACAGGTGGTGCCCTCTTAACCACATTGACTGCCGCAACTGCAAGAAGCTCTGGTGGAACTAACTCCACCCCAAGCGGCTTGCCAGCTGCCGGTAACGCAATGTATGTCTACCACGCGATTCCGACCATTACCTTAGTGGCTTTGCCTACATCAGTCTTAGCCGCAGGTACTGTTACCTTGGCTAAGTTCACTATCTCAAGCAACGGTGGTACTATCGAATGGGCCAAATTGCTTGCCACAGTTACCGTGACTATTGCCGCGGCTGATGATGCGTTTACGTTGCCGACTTTGTGGGACGTCACTTCTGGCGCGACACAAATTACCGCAACTGGTTCATATGTGACCGGCTTGTCTAACGCAAGCGGTTCGATCACAATCCTGCCAAATACACCGCAGGTCGTAACCGGTTCTAAGACTTATGAACTGCGCGCAACATTGGCTGGAACTATCGTAACAACTACGGATAGCGTCCAGACCACTATCACTCAGCCTTCATCGTTCCTAAGCTCGCTCAAAGCGTTTAAGACAGCTAGTCTTACCGGTCCTAGGTATCATGATCTAGGAGGCGCGCCAACAGCGGTAGCTACAAACGATGTTCGTATGAGCGCAACCGCTTCTGTTACATCTGCCTACGTACAGACTGCCAATACTGGAGTAGTCACGTTTGACGCAGGTACAGGCGACGGTGCTGATGAAGTAAAGTCCTTTGGTACAGTTACTACTGGCCAAACCATCATCTTGACTGAAACCGGCGCTGGCACCAACATAATCGGTGCAATTACTGGTACCTTAGTCTCGACTGGTGGATTTACTTGTACAGCACAGGATACTGCTGAAGGATTAGGCGCGGCTACCACAACGATTGCTTCGATTGAATCAATCCTTTGTGTTAACGCCACTACCAACAGCCAAGTTGTGTTGGACACTCTGCCAATCGCAGCGGATGTTGGAGCACAGATCACGACCATCACTTTGACCACCGGCACATATGCCCTTGGTTCAGCGGTGGCCGCCGCAGATTCAGATCGAGGCACAGTTACAGTAGCTGGCGTTGCGCCTGCTTCAAGCTTTATCTGGTCTGACGTTTCAGCAGCTTCGCACTCAAACGTTACTGCTGATTGGACCAATGCTTTCTTAGTACAGAGTTTGCCGACATCTTCGCAAAATCTGGAATAAGTAGCATTTGCTCCTAGTTTCTCGAAACTCTAAATCGACTAAAAACCGCCCCAAGCCCAGATAGTAGAAGTTTGATAGCCGTACGGCTAGAAAAAATCAAACTTCACTACTGGGCAAGCCAGGGGCGGTTTTTTGGTAGACAAAAAAGTAGGGCGGCGTTTCGCGCCGCCCTATTGCCTAATTGACTTATTTAGCGAGGTGACTTATCATTAGATTATGAATCAAACAGTTACTATTTTTAGAAAATTAGCTAATCTGGAACAACAGGTACAGAAGCTTAAAGTCCAAGCCTATTTTAATCTGCCCAAAAAAGAGCAGATGATTTCTTTATATCCTCAAGCAACCATAAATAAATCCTTAATAGTTACCAGGAACCAAATTTGGCAAGAAAAATATGCCAAAAAAATTAAGAGTCTTTCTTGACACCAGTACTATATTAGCTGGACTAAACTCACCAACAGGGGCAGCAGGAGTAATCCTCGCTGCCTGTTTTGCAAAGCAAATAATCCCAATTATTTCTCCTCAAGTAGTAAAAGAGGCTGACCGAAACATACCTGTTAAATTTCCTAATCTGGCTACTGCTTGGCAGTCCTTTTTACTTATTCCACCTAAAATAACAAAGGAACCCACTATAACAGAGGTGCAAAAGGCTTATCAAATTTTACCAACCTCCGATGCTCCAATTCTTGCAAGTGCTATAGCAACAAAGCCGGACGCCTTAGTTACTTGGAACACAAAGCACTTTTTGCGAAAAGAAGTAATTGATGCTGTTAGTTTTTCGATTCTTACCCCCGGCGATTTTCTGCATAAGTTTTTGAAATAAGTTAAGTGAAGTCGCTCTTTATCTGGTCTGATCTTTCTGTTGCTTCACACGGACTCGGGACTTCTGATTGGACCAATGGAAACTTAGTCAGGAATTTGCCAACATCATCGCAAACTCTAATTGGAACCTAAGGTTCTAGTTTCCCAATAGCTCAGAATTGGACCAAAAACCGCCCCAAGCCAGGGGCGGTTTTTGGTTGCTTGGAAAATTATTTAAATATTGCTAAAATATCAAAGATATTAAATCCGCATGACCCTTATGATTAGACTAATAAAAATTGGAATCGGCATAGGCTTGTTGCTTTTAATCCTGCTTGGGGCAAGCTTACTAAATTACTACAATGAACAAAAACTTATAATCAAAGAAAAAGATCCAGGATTAACGCGGGAAGATCTAGCAATATATGAACAACGGATGGCGGATGGTCTAAAAAGATTGTCGGAAGCCACGACTGATGAGGAAAAATACGAGCTTTATCTGTACCTTGGTCAGCAAAAATATGGACTAGGCAAGTACGCGGAAGCCAAAGACTATTATAAAAATGCGGAACAATATAATCCGAATAGGGAATATGGCGTGTACACTTTGCTTTATCAGGTGGAATTGGATATGCGGGATAATCAAGCCGCAAAAAAAAGCATCCTAACCGCCCTGGAATTGGGTCATAAAGTTGCGGACAATTGGTTAAAATATATTATTTTGGAAAAGGATCGTCTTGGTGCAGATAATGATCGGTTAATCCAAATATATCAGGATGCCTTCAGCGCCACCGCGGGGACTGTCGGCGAGATTAACATCGTCACTTCTTACGCTCAATTTTTAGAATCCATCGGACAATTAGATAAGTCAATACAAAATTGGGAGAAGGCCACTGTGTTATATCCGGAAAGAAAAGCGGTTTACGAAGCTGAAATTGATCGGATTCAAAAAAAGTGAGTAGTTGGTAGTGAGTAGGTTGTAGGCCTAATTGACAAATATGTATTGATTATATACAATAATTGTATATAATTTCAATATTATGAAAACACAAACTTTTAATATTGCTTTGCCGAAGGATTTGGTTACCAAGGTGGACAAGGCTGCGAAAAAAGAATATCGCAACCGAAGTGAGCTGATCCGTGAGGCACTGCGTGTGTATATCACAGACCAGGAGCAGTGGGCGGATGTGTTTGCATATGGGCAAAAACAGGCGGCTAAAGCCGGGATTAAGTCCGAAAAAGATATTGACCAAATAGTCAGCAAATCCCGCCATGGAAAAAGCAATCGCCGTTCTTGATACTAATATTTTAGTATCAGCAATAGTTTTTGGCGGGCGACCTCGGACAATTTTCCAGTCTGTGATCCAAAATCAAATAACAGGGGTTACCAGCCCGTTTCTTTTGGCTGAGTTAAATGAGGTCCTGACGAAAAAATTTAAATTCAGCCGAAGTAAAATAAGATTAATTGAAACAAAAATAAAGAAAAAGTTTAGGATTATTAATCCCGGCATAACTATTGATATTTTAGGCAATAATCCCGACAATCATGTTTTAGAGACGGCTATAGCCGGAAACTGTCAGTATATTATAACTGGGGACAGAGAACTCCTTGATTTAAAATTTTTTAAAGGAATAGTTATTATCACAGCCACAGAATTTTTAGCAATTTAATTTGTATGGCCTTGGGGGCGGGTTTTAGTCTAATTGACCGGATAAACGGAAAAATTCCTAATTAATCTAATTTACAAACACCCAAATCAATCTAGGGCGTTTGTTTTTTGACAATTTTCCTGTAATTAGTTATAATAATTGCACATTTTTGAATTCAAGAAACAAAAAATCCTAACTAAAATATGGCTTTTAACATCGCTGAACTCAAACGCGCTTTAGTTGGCAAAAAAATTGTTCCATCTGACGATTGGGACAAGCTTTTGGCAGAAGCCAAAGAGAAGAAATTGGCGGTTGAGGATCTTTTAGTTGATAAAAAAATTCTGGATGAGGAAAAATTGACGCAAATCGCGGCCGGGCTGTTCGACGTGCAATATGTGGACCTGAAGAAACTAGGCGAACTTAAGAAAGATGTCTTGCTTTTAGTTCCGGAACCGATTGCCAGGCGTCACAAGATCATCGCGTTTGCGAAAGAAAAGGAGATGCTGAATCTGGGCATGATGGATCCGGAGGATTTGCAAACCCGAGATGCGATCAAGAAAAAAAGCAATTTACAAATTGTTCCGTTTTTGATCAGCAAAAGCTCTTTGGAATACGGACTGAAACAATATCACACGAGTCTGGAGGCGGAATTCGCTAAAATTGTTTCCAAAAAAGAAACCGAAGAAACAACTGATGGCACGTCTGTATCGGTGGCCGAAAAGCTGAAAGAAATGGCCGAAGAAATTCCGGTAGTTCGAGTGGTGGATACGCTTTTGGAATACGCGATTTTTGAAAAAGCCTCGGACATTCACATTGAGCCGCAGGAAAAAGAAGTCATTGTCCGGTACCGGATTGACGGGGTGTTGCATGATGTCATGACTTTGCCGAAATTGATTCAACCGGCGCTGATTGCCCGCATCAAGGTTATAAGCAATCTGAAAATTGACGAACATCGACTGCCGCAGGACGGTCGGTTCAAGGTGCAAAAGGACACTTATAATATTTCCTTGCGTGTGTCCACTATTCCGGTTTTTGATGGCGAAAAAGTCGTCATGCGTTTGCTGGACGAATCAGCCAAAGCCATGACCTTGGAAGAACTCGGGTTCATGCATCGCAACTTGGAATTTATCTCCCGCAATGTAAAAAAACCGCATGGCGCCCTGTTAATCACGGGTCCGACCGGCAGCGGTAAATCCACCACGCTTTATTCCATTCTGTCCACGCTGAATACCAAGAATGTCAATATTTCCACCATTGAAGATCCGATTGAATACCATTTGCCCGGCGTCAACCAAATGCAGGTTAATCCCAAGATTGGCCTGACTTTTGCCATGGGCCTGCGGGCCCTGCTTCGGCAAGACCCGAACATTATTATGATTGGTGAAATCCGCGATTCGGAAACCGCGGAAGAGGCGGTGCATGCCGCTCTTACCGGTCACATAGTTTTATCCACGATCCACACGAACAATGCCGCCGGCGCGCTCCCGCGGCTACTAGACATCGGGGTGGAGCCGTATTTGATTGCCTCCACCGTTAATGCCGTGGTCGGCCAGCGCTTGACCCGTCGCATTTGCCCGGATTGTAAGGAACAATATAAGCTGGACGCGCAATTTGAAACCGAGCTTAAGAAGGAGTACAACATCGACGCCCTGCTCAAAATCATGCGAGATGAAAAGCTGATTGACGCGAAGATTAAAAGCTTGACGGAATTACCTTTTTTCAAAGGCCACGGTTGCGATAAATGCGGACACTCCGGCTACCGCGGACGACGAGGAATTTATGAAGTCATGGAAGTCTCGCCCGCGATTCAGGATTTGCTTATGAAGCACGCCCCCACTAGCCAAATTCAGGACAAAGCGATTGCCGAAGGCATGATTTTAATGTGGCAGGATGGATTTATCAAATGCACCCAAGGGAATACGACCATTGAGGAAATAGTGAGAGTGAGTAAAGAGTAATAAGTAATTAGAACTATGGCTGATTTTGCATACGTCGCGCGAAATAAAACCGGCGGGATTGAAAAAAGTGTCATGGCGGCCATGTCCGCGCATGCCGTGGCCGAAGCGCTAAGATCGCAAGGTTTGGTCCCGACTTTGATCAAACCCGCTTCCAAAAGTTTTGATTATAAGGCAGTTTTGGATTTGATTCGGCCGATTAAGCTTTTAGATAAAATCACGTTTATTAAAAATTTAGGGATCATGATTAAAGCGGGGTTGCCGGTCTCTCGAGCGCTTCGGATTCTGACGGTGCAGACGCCTAATCCCAGATTTGCCAAAGTTGTGGCAGACATTTCACGGATGGTGGAAGGCGGCACGGCCCTGGCCGATGCCATGATTAAGTATCCCAATATCTTTTCACAAATTTTTATCAGTATGGTGCGGGTGGGTGAAGTGTCTGGGAACCTGGAGCAAAACTTGGCTTATCTGGCCGAGCAAATGCAACGCGATTATGATTTGATGTCGAAAGCCAAGGGCGCCCTGACTTATCCGATTATTATCATGGTGGCCTTAGGGATTGTGGGTTTTTTGATGTTTACCTTTGTTTTGCCCAAATTAACCGCGACTTTTGTTGATCTGAAAGTCGAGTTGCCGCTTATGACGAGAGTGGTTATGGGCCTGGTTGATATCTTCGCGCATTATGGAATTTTAATTCTAATTTTGGCGATTGGCGCAATTTTTGGACTATTGTATTGGCGTAAAACTGACTCGGGCAAGAAGGTCGTGCATAAAGTTGTTTTGTATCTGCCCATATTTTCACAGATTGTGGTTAAAATTAATTTAGCCAGATTCTTGCGAGTCTTGGCCTCCTTGATCAAAAGCGGCATGCCGATTGTGGAAGCGCTGGAAGTTTCTTCGCATGTGGTCGGCAACATTTATTACCAAAAAACTATTGCCGAATCAGCTAATAAAGTCAGAATCGGATCGTCCCTGACTGTGGCCTTTAAGAAACAACCGAAATTATTTTCTAATTTAGTGATTCAGATGATGGAAGTCGGTGAAGAATCGGGGACGACGGACGCGGTTTTGGCGGAAGTGGCGAATTTCTACGAAGCCGAAGTTGAGCAAACCATGAAAAATCTCTCTAGCATCTTAGAACCAGTAATTATGATGGTCATTGGCGCGGTGGTGGGATTCCTGGCGATTGCTTTGATTACCCCGATTTATAGCATTACCCAAAGTATAAATTAATTATGAAAAAACAATCCGGTTTTACTTTAATTGAGGGTGTCGTCAGTTTGTTTATGATCGCGGTGATGCTGGTACTTTATTCAGCCGCGCTTAATACTTTGACCCTGACTCGGAAGTTGCGTTATGAAAATGTCGCTTACCACATCGCTAACAAGCAGATGGAAACCTTGCGCAACACTGTATTTGCCAGTCTGCCGACTTCGGGCACTATTTCTGATGCGTTACTAAGTCAAATTCCCTCGGGTGCCGGTGACTTTACCACCAGTGATTATGGGAGTTTTAGCAATGTGAAAGAAATAGTCGTGACTGTCACCTGGAATGACGGGTTAGCCAGGGAAGTCGTGCTCCAAACCTTGGCCGGGAGCGGGGGAATTAATCCATGAAGAGTCAAGGGTTCACCTTATTGGAAATCATCATGGTGATTTTGTTCGTCGCGATTATTGGTCTCGTCGGGTCAGAATTATTTATCGGGCAAAATCGTGTTTATAAAATCGAAACCGCGGAGTTAAACATCAATGCCAATGCCCGCCTGGCTTTGGATGACATCGATAATTACGTCAGGTTAGCCAATCGGACGCTGGATAGTTATTCGATTTATACGGCTGGATCTCAAATTTTAATTCTGAAGATCCAGTCCGTGAATGCCTCCGATCAGTTATTGCCAGCAGTTTATGATTACGTGGTTTTTTATCTAAGTAGCAGTGACCTTTACCGGGAAGTTTTTCCGGACGCGGCCAGTAGCCGCACCGCAGTCACGAAAAGATTGGCGAGCAATGTCAATAGTTTAAATTTTAGTTATAATAATGTGGACTACTCGTTAGTCAAGGAAGTGACCACTGATCTGACTTTGCAAGAAGATGCCGGCATTCAAAATCGCGCGATCACAATCTCAACCAAATCAATCCTAAGAAATTATTAAGCACGTAACATGTATCACGTAACATGTAACAAAAAACAAGAGGGCCAGATTATGATTTTTACCTTTGTCTTTATGTTAGTGTTGATGACGATTATTGTCGCCTTGGTCGGATACGCGCAAGTTCAGATTAAATCCCATAGGCAGGCAGTTCAGCGAGAAGCCGGACTAAGTATTGCCGAAGCCGGCGCCGAGCTCGCGATTTGGAAATTAAACAATCAAGGCGGCTACAACGGCGAAAGCAATACCGCTTATGGCAACGGCGTTTATTCGGTGACCATAACCAATATTGGTCTGACAACTAAACTACTCACGATTGAAAGTTTCGTACCCGATATTACTAATCCAATCGCTTACCGAAAAATCCAAGTTACAACCACAACGGGCAGTGCTAACGTGGGTTTCAACTATGGGGTGCAGGCCGGGGACGGCGGAATTAAAATGGATAACAACTCCACGCTTAACGGTAATATATACTCCAACGGCAATATCGTCGGGGCTCCGAACAACGTTCGTATCACTGGCAATGCCATCGTGGCTGGCCCGACTGGAAAAATCTCAGACGTTAATGGCGTTTCTGGCGGCATAGGCGGCAACGCCACAGCTCATTTTTTGGAGGATGTTAAGGTTGGCGGCAATACGGACTCATACGATCTTGAAGATAGCGCAGTAACGGGTAATGTTGTGGCCACAACTATCTCGGACTGTGCTGGTACCGTAGGCGGCGATGCCATCTATGACACTAAAGTTTCCTGTACGGTGGCCGGAACGGAAACTACTCCCAACCCGGACGATTTTGTGGATCCGGCCTCCGAACCCCTGCCGATTTTAGATGCCCAGATAGCTTCCTGGGAACAAGACGCTCTAGACGGAGGAACAATCGGTAGTCAAACTATTTCGACCAGTACCTCTTTGGGTCCTAAGAAAATTGCCGGCGACCTCATTCTTACGAACAACGTGACGTTAACTGTCACGGGAACGCTTTGGGTGACTGGTAGTATTACTTTGAATCAGGGTACAACTTTGGAACTATCTTCTGGCTATGGAGCTCAAAGCGGCGTGGTTGTTGCCGGAATTACTGGTGATACTACAGCCGGATTTATTGATGCCCAGAATGGCTCGGAGATCAATGGCTCCGGGACGGCCGGATCTTACACAATGCTTTTATCACAAAGAAATGATACCACTGACACGGCGATTAGAGTTTCCAACAATGCCGCCGGAGCAATTTTTTACGCTGGCAATGGAGTGCTGGAGGTTTCCAACAATGCCCGGGGTAAAGAGTTGACTGGCTATAAAATTCACTTAAACCAGGGAGCAACGATCACATACGAATCAGGTTTAGGCAGTGCGCAATTTGGTTCTTCCGCCAGTGGCGGCTGGGCCATGCTGACTCAGTCTTGGCAGCTGTTGCAATAGGATTATGGTATAATTTATAAAATGGGAATATTTATTGGAAAAAAAATTCAAGCGTTTGGCTTAGACATTTCCGACTCTTCGGTCAAAGTTGCGCAGTTAAGCACTCACAACAATCACTTGCAGTCAGCCGTGTTTGCGGACGTCCCGCTTTTGGACAAGGTTATTGTCAACCACATGATCATTAACGAAGAGCGATTGGCCGGCACAATCATGAAAGCGATTCAAACCGCCAAAAGTATAAAGACCAAGTATGTCGTCTGTTCGGTTCCGGAAGCTAAATCATTTGTTCGGTTAGTGAATATTCCCAAAATGCCGCTTAGTGAAATTGAAGGCGCGATTCCGTTTGAGTTGGAGCAGGACATTCCCATTCCGGTTGACCAAGTGTATCTGGATTGGCAGATTCTAGGTGAGACTTCGGAAAATTTGCAATTGTTGGTGACAGCCTCATCCAAGGATTACATTGACAGTTTGGTGGATACCCTCCATTCGATCAAGCTGATTCCAGTTGCGATGGAAATCGGCGCGCAAGCAACCGCCAGAGCGTTGATCGGTGCTGATCAGCAGTCCAAAAGCGTTTTAATTGTGGACATTGGAGCGCAACAGACTAGTTTTATTATCGTGGATCAAGGCGCGCCGCTTTATACCTCGAGCTTACCTGTCGCCGGCAATGCTTTTTCCGACAGCATTGCGCGCAGTCTGAACTTGCCTTTCCCCCAGGCCGATAAATTAAAACTGACTACCGGTTTGCTCATGCAAACCGAACAGGGAGAGAGCATGCGACATGCGATTCTGCCGATTTTAGACAGCATTATTGATGAAATAAAAAATATTATTAAATTTTTTGAAGACCATTCGCAGGCGCACCATACCATCCAAACCATTTTGTTATGCGGTGGCTCTTCCCGAGTACCCGGGGTGATGGAATATATTGGCACCAGGATTAATTTAGGTTCCGGGAAAACTCAACTATCAGTTAACGTGGGCGACCCTTGGTCAAATATTGGCGCACCAGCAGCCAAGCAGCCTATGCCGCTAACCCGTGACAAAGTCTTAGGATATTCCACGGTCATCGGATTGTCCTTGCGAGGAGTTGCCTATGAAGCCGAGTAATACCACCATGAAGCGCATTAATTTACTACCTAAAACAGCGCAGCGGGCACTGCAGTTACGGTTCTTTGCTGACCAGCTGCTATTTTTTTGGGCGTGGTTTATCATCAGCCTAGTGTTTTTTTTAGGGTTAACATACACAGCCAAAATATATTTAAGCAGCCAAGTAACTAATCTTGACAGTCAGATTGACTCGAACAAGCTCATTCTTAAATCTTCCGATAATGAATTGCTCAAACAGCAGGTTGAAGGTTTAGATAATCAGATAAAAACTATTAAAAGTTTGCAGTCCCAGCATTATTATTGGTCCGAAACCCTGATCGAATTAGCCAAGCTCCTACCTTCGGATATAAGCGTAGAGTCAGTGACGCTAAAACGAGCGACTAACCAGATCCGGATTGAAGGGATTGCTGACAATCGAGAAAGCGTTTTGAAATTTTGGGCGGATGTACATAAATCGGATTACTTTGTGAGTATTGATTTTCCTTTGGCGAATTTGAACAAAGCCACGGATGATCCCTTTACTTTCACGTTGGTAGTTAACAAGGATAGAATTAAAAGTCCATGAAAGCCTTTGGCAAAACCACCGCAATTTTAGTGGCGGGTCTCCTTATCTCATTGTTGTTGATCATATTTTTTGTTTCGCCCCAACTTAGTGAAGTTAATTTTATGAATGCGACGGTCAAAGAGAAGAAAGTCGAACTAGACAGGTTGGAACAGCAAATTTTGGCTTTTAAAACGGCGCAATCGGATTTGGCCAAAGCCACGCGCAAAGATGACATCCTTGACTCAATTCTGATCAAAGAAGATTTGGTTGACGCGGTTATAGATTTGGAGAACGCGGCCAGCAAGAGCCAGACCCAAGAAGAGCTTGAGATTAAGGAATTAGGACCAAAGGAGAAACATGTGCCTGTCGTAAGTAAACCCAAAGATATAGAAGAAGTGCCTTACCAGTTAAGTACCACCAGCGACTATGCCGGTATCGTTAATTTTCTTAGATACCTGGAACATTTGCCTCACTTCACAGAAATTAGTGAAATCAGTTTGCAAGCCGAGACCACTGGCACCGGCCAGAATGGCGTCGTCATTCATACGGGGAAAATTTTCGGTAACCTCAAAGGAGTATTCTTTATTAAAGTTCCAAAAAAATGAAAAATTTACAAAACATATTTAAAAAATTATTTCACCCGAAATTAATCTTGATTGTCTTGTTTTTCGTCTTAGTTGGGATTGAAGCTTATTTACTCTATTATAAAGTCTATGCTAACTTGTCCACCTCTGTAGATACGATTGTTTTTGATAACAACATTGTTCGAGTAGACGTTAAGAGCTACACGGAGACTTTAGAATTGCTTGATTTACGAAAGATCTATCAAGCACCAAACCTGATAATCAATAATCCGTACGATTAGAATTTTACAAAAAAAGCCCTACAATGGGCTTTTTTTGTACCTCCTGACTGGCTTGAAAAAAAACTCAATAAAATGTAATATATGATGGCTTTGTAGGGAGTGGTAGCTCAAGTGGTAGAGCAGTTGCCTCTTAAGCAATTGGTTCTGGGTTCGAGTCCCAGCCACTCCACCAAAGAATTACTACGCGTCTGTAGCTCAACGGATAGAGCACTAGTCTTCGGAACTAGTGATGGGGGTTCGATTCCCTCCAGACGCACCATAGAATGAAACTTTTTCAAAGACGAATTGAAGATTTTGTTTGCGAAAACTGCGGGTATAAAGTATCTGGTACGGGTTACACGAATCATTGTCCGAAATGTTTATACAGCAAGCATGTAGATGTTAATCCCGGTGACCGGGCAGAAATTTGCATGGGATTGATGAAGCCGATTGGTGTTCATCAAGTTCAGGGTGAATACACTATTTCGTATAAATGCGTTAAATGCGGCAAAGTCAGCAAGAATAAATTGGCCGCCGAAGATGATTTTGATCAGATAATCCTACTTACAAAATAGCTCGCCAGGGGCTTTTTTTTCTGGCTTGAAATCAATGCTCGCTAGTGATAAGCTGTGGGTATGAATGATCGAAGCGATAAAATCATGAATGTCGAGCAGTTAGCCAAGTTTTTCGGGGTGTCCAACCAGACCATTTGGCGCTGGTGCAAGAGCGGCAAACTGCCCGCGTTTAAGATTGGCGCGCAGTGGAAAATCAGACAATCTGACATTAATAAAATTATCAGCCAGAAAATCATAAAAAAAGAAAATGCCAACAAACCCCAACCCCTCTTCTAACCTCTTTTTGTTTTACGGTGAGGACGACTTTTCGCTCAAAAGAAAATTAGACCATTGGAAAGTTGAATTTGCGAAAAAATACTCGCCGCAAGCTGTGATTTTTTTAGACGCTTCGGAACTTTCCGAAACCCAGCTGATCCAAACATTGCAGCAGGAATTAACGCCGTCCTTGTTTGCGAGTAAAAAATTATTGATTATCCGGGATGCTCTGCCAAAAAAAGCCGAACCCGCCTACGCCGAGGCTTCGGCGGGCAGGCAGGAAAAATTATGCGAGCGGCTTTTGGATCTGCCAAACACGGCACCCAAAGATTACTTTATCGTGTTTTGGCAAACTACCAAACCGGATGGTCGGCTCAAATTTACCAAGCAATTTAAGACTTTGGTGAATGTGACAGAATTTGAATTACCACATGGCTTATTGCTAAACCAGTGGATTCAGGCTATGAGCAAAACCTTGGGTGTCGCGATTACTGATAGGGCCGCCGATCGCCTAGCACAATTTTTAGGCCGAGATTTATTTGAGGAAAAGAGAGTGGGTGGCAGGGTCGTGGATCGAAAAGAAGCCTTTGATCTGTGGCAGGTTTATTCGGAACTTTTAAAGCTCGCAAGCAACACGGATAACATTGACATCGAGCAGGTTAACCAATTGGTTCAACCCAAAACTTCGGATTCCGTATTTGCCCTGACAGACCAGATGATTGCGAAAAACCAAAAGGGGACATTTGAAGCTCTAGAGAATTTTTTGGCCACATCCACCACCGAAGAAAAAACTACTTTTATAAAAATCATTGGACTTTTGTCGGATCAGCTGCGCAGCCTGTTGGTCGTGGGGTTATTACAAAAGCAAAGCTTGAGCAACGATCAAATCGCCGACAAACTCGGCTGGAGTTCCGGCCGCGTGTTTATCACGGCCAAAAATCTGCGCGCGGTTTCTATTCCGAAACTCAAAAGTTTGCTATTCGAACTTTTAACCATTGACTACCGCATCAAAAGCAGTGACGCCAATGTGAAGCTGGATCTTGATTTATTTTTGACCAAAGCCACAATATAAAAAAAGAACCCGCCCGAACGTTTCCCCGCCAGAACGATAATGTTCTGTCGGGCTGGCGTTCGGAACGGGCGGGTCGCGGGAACCCTAGGTTCCGGCGGTTAGCTCACCGTTGATTTCTGGGATAGTCTTCCCAGAGCTTGCTAGTTTCAGTTTTTTCAGCAACTTGATCATCGGCCATGCCGGATCGAACTCGCCTTTCCGCCAGCTGAACTTCGCGCTCCGCGGAAATCCGTGGTGGTTGTTGTGCAAGCCTTCACCGCCGGTCAACATCGCCAAGATTTTGACGTTCGTGGCGGTGTTGTCAAAGTTCTTGTAGCCGGAATGGTGGCAGATGCCGTTGATGCACGCAGACAGAAAGATGTAGCCGAAAGCGTGCGTGCCTGCGGCCAGTAAACCCCACCAACCCATAAGCAGGCACAGGGTCGTCGTCCCAAGCACAGGCCCGAGCCAGCCTTGATTTAGCGGGAATCTGGTCCACGCCCGACCCTCGGCCACGATGTCTCTGGCGTATTGATCCACAACCCCGGGTGTTTTGGCCTCCCGAGCGTAGTAGATCACGTTGAAGACCAAAATTCGCCAGAGTTTTTTCAGATAAGGACTGTGCGGATCACCTTCCTCATCCGAATGAGCGTGATGCTTTCTGTGGACCGCTACCCATTCCTCCGGGTGAATGCCAGTTGTGACCCAGAGACGGAATCGACACCACCAAGCGAATCTCGGGGTCAAGATCAGTGCCCGATGCGTGAGCGCTCGGTGGAGATAGATGGTCGTATCAAAACACGCCACTTGAATCAGCACGAAACCGACGACCAGCGCCACGACGAAACTGATTAGCATAAGTCCTCTTTGAAGTTGTCCTTTGTTTGCGAATTTATTCTAAGAGCAGAAGAGCAAACATAATCACAATTCCCAAGCCTAAGCTTAGGAGCTGTGTCAGGGTTTGCTTTTTGTCTTTATGGATTTCGGGAATCAGATCAGCTAAGGCGATATAAATAAAAGAGCCAGCTCCTAACGCGGCCAGAATGGTGAGCGCGTGTTCGCTTGTGCCAAATGATAAAACTAAAATGGCACCGGCTAAAGATGTGAGCGCGGACAGAAAATTATAAAACAAAGCCTGACCGCGACTAAGTCCCGCGTAAAGTAAAATGCCGAAGTCTCCAATCTCTTGTGGAATTTCGTGCAGGACCACGGCCACGGTTGTCGCAACCCCAACTCGGATATCTAGCAGATACGCCGCGGCAATGATCATGCCATCAATTAGGTTGTGCAAGCCATCACCAAGCAAGTTGGTCCAAACCAAGGGGTGAGTGTGATTGCTACTTTTATCCATCGTATAGTGGTGATGCCAGTGGACATATTTTTCAATAAGAAAGAAAAATAAAATCGCCCCCAGAATCCAGAGGGACGAATTAAGATTAAGCGCGTCTGATTCTCCAAGCTTCGGCAACAGGTGAATAAAGACGTCACCGAGCAATGCCCCAACCGAGAAGCTAACCAGAATAGTCAGAAATTTCCGACCAAAATCGGAAATGAACGATAAAGTGAGTACGCCGATTAAAGATATTAAACTGACCGCGATCACACTGACAATTGAATATAAAGCTACCTGCATACTATTATTATAGCCTAAAACTTCGGCGCGCCACAATCATTCAGATCTGCCATGGTCAGCGGTTCCTCTGTCACTGCCCGTTCGTGCATGATCGGGCAAGGTAAGGTTAGCATCGGCGGCCGGAAACCTAATTCAAATTGTTGAGTCGTTAGTCCATTACGATTCTGGAAATGTGCTTTTTCGTCATAATCTTCATCGCCTTGCTCAAGACTACAATACGTGCCGATTTTACCAAGCCGTTGCCAGTTAATGTCAAACCCTCGCCAGCGGTCCACCACATCCACGGCAAAGCCATAGTTATGGATGCTCTTGCCAGGCAAGGCTTGGGTGACAATGTGTCCCTCGACGTCCCGGCCCTGCGCAAATAATTCTTCTTGCTCCGCCACACTACGAAAATCCGAAGTGATACGCAGCGTATAACCATAAATTGTCGCGATAGGAAGAAAACATTCGTTAACTTGGGTAATAAAGTTTTCGTCAATCGTCGTAGGTATGGGCACAATCTCGGCCACCGCTTGGCCTGCGATGCTCGGCGTTTGTTTATAATTTTCCTTGATTAACCAAGCATTGGCCAAAACCAAGACCATGGTCAGCAAGATTATGATAGTTTTGCGGTTGGTCTGAAATGGCACCATGGGAATATTATAATATGGTATTGACTTTTTGGCCAAAAAGGAGTATAATATAAGACAGATAAATATATACGAAAGCCTATTTGACACAGCATGTAGGCCGCATGCAATCTCCAAACCTGTGGAGATTTATTTTTTTGCCCCTGTAGCTTAATGGATAAAGCAGGACTCTTCTAAGGTCTTGATGGGGGTTCGATTCCCTCCAGGGGTACCATAAATTATCATTAACAACAATATGAAAAACAATCCCATTGTTCTTAGTCTGGGGCATGCGGTGTTAGCGTCCGTATATATTATTCTTGTTGTTTGGATGATATCTAACGGGGAACGCTTGTTTGGTCAAGAGGAAAGCTTTTGGATACCGGTGGCTATGCTTATGCTCTTTGTTCTTTCTGCAACAGTTGTCGGAAGTTTAGTTTTGGGCCGGCCCATACTGATGTACATCGACGGCGCAAAAAAACAAGCGCTGGAATTTCTGGGATTCACGGTCGGTTGGCTGTTTGCTTTGACAGTTCTTGTTTTTCTAGTAATGGTTGTAAGTAAGTAGATTTTAAAACCACAAAAAAATTGAGTCGCAGTCTGGTCGAATGACCGGACGAGAACAATTTTTTTGAGAGGAGCAATGGCATAGCGTAGAACTTTTGCGAAGCAAAATTCGAAACTAATGCCAATTGCGACGAGGTGGGTGTAGCTCAATGGTAGAGCACCGCTCTGTGGCAGCGGCTACGCGGGTCCGATTCCCGTCACTCACCCCAGTTAGGGCTACCCAAGTGGGTCCTTAACTCCCAAATAAAAAATACCGGAATGACCGGTGTTTTTTATTTTAGATTTTATTTTTCTAAGATAACCTTGCTATCTTTTATAACCAACCTGCTCTTTAAGTTGGAAAGTAGTTCTCTTTTTTCAACTCCTGTCCCTTCCCTTAAGATATATTTGGCATAGTTTCGGACATCGACCTCTTGTTGTTTATCGTGCTCAGTCTGGCTGATGCCAAGGACTGTCGATCTGAATTGATGGTATCGTGCCATTTCTTTTTCAAAAGGAATTTTGATCCCGGCTTCGTTTAAATCTATTCTGTCTACTATTTCCAGTAGTTGTTTGGTCAATTCTTCTTCGCGCATATATTTAATCTTGCAGAGCCTATCCTTCCCACGGCTACAGCCGTAGTAGATATACCTATGCTCATTGCCGTTTTTTTGATGTTTGATTTTTTCCATGGCTGAGATCCCTGAACCGCATAATCCACACTTAAGAAGTCTGGTGAAACCGAATTCTCTATTATGCTCAGGTTTTTTACCGCTTGTGGCTAGTAATAACTGGGCTTGGACTTTATCGAACAAATCTTTGGTTATAAGAGGTTTGTGTCTGCCGGTATACCATTTACCGGTCCCTCTAGGGTACTCAAATGTTCCGGCATAAAAGGGATTTTTCAGGGTGTTATAAATATTACTTAAGGGGAGAATTTTGTCAGTTAGGGTTTTAAACTTTACCTCGTCTTTCATCCAGAAGTAAGCCTTGCGCCCGCTCCAGGCGTCATTGCCAACTTTTT
>Ga0209542_10009222_pt1 | contig 18158 bp, 11 predicted proteins | sample RifCSPhighO2_01_FD_184028 | JGI IMG/M metagenome (GOLD analysis project Ga0209542, IMG submission 184028) | Soil microbial communities from Rifle, Colorado - Rifle CSP2_plank highO2_0.1 (SPAdes) (version 2) | ecosystem: Environmental > Terrestrial > Deep subsurface > Rock core/Sediment ...
GTTTAGCACTATTTCTGGATATGCTACTTCTACAGGAACTGCAAATCTTACTGTTGAATCTGCGATTACAATAAATTTTACTACAAATCAAATTAATTGGGGGTCTGGAAGAGTGAATGCTGGAAGCGCTTCTGCTGGTTTGAATACATTTGAACTTGCTAATGTAACTAATGGGAATTGGACATTGCAGACTGCTGGAGGTTTACGTATTCAAAATCTTGGAAATATTAATGTTACATTAAACTTAACTGGAACGAAAACTGCGGCGACGATGATTGGGGGGACTAATCCTAGTTATTTATGGAATATTTCTAATGTAGAACCTAGTAGTTGCCTTAACTCTACTGGTGGAACAGGCGCATTAGACCTAAATACTTTTCATGCCGTTAATATAACTTCAGCTACTTCTTTTGTTTGTGGACGTTTCCAGTTTGTAGATTCAGCAGATACTATTCGTATAGATTTTAATTTGACTATTCCTTCAGATTCAATTACTGGTGCTCTTGGAGATGTGATTACAGCTACTGCATTTGCTGCTTGATTTGGTTTTACTAAAATGGTTCTAAGATAGTTTTTAATATAGTATTTACTTGTTTTATTTATGATAATAAAAGGCAATGGATTTATTTTAAGGCATGTCATTTTGAAAGATGCTGAAGCAATCTTTAAGTGTCTTCAAGATAAAGAAACTAAAAAGAATTTTATGTCTACTCCTAAAAATATTGAAGAAGTGAGACGAGATATTAAGTCACAAATTAAACAATATAATGTCGATAAAACAAAAAGAAAGTCAGATAGTTTTGTTATAGATATTAATGGAGAAATTGCTGGAGAAATTGGAATTCATGATATTGTATGGGGGCATAAGGCAATTAGTAGTTCATGGGTGGCTAAATCTTTCAGAGGCAAGGGATTGGGAACTGCAGTCCATAAATTATTTGTGAGATATGCTTTCAAAAATTATAAACTTAAAAGATTGCAGGGAAATGTTAGAACTTTTAATAAGGCTTCTGCAAGGATGCTTGAAAAGTCAGGTTATAAATTAGAAGGAATATTAAGAAAAAATAAGTTGAAAAATGGAAAGTTTAGGGATGATATGGTTTTGGCTATTGTTCGCTAATTGTGCATACTTATAAATGTCTTTTACATTTTAATTTTATGATTATCGGAATAGAGACTACGGCGCATACGTTTGGCGTAGGTGTCGTTCATAATGGAAAGATATTTGCGAATGTGAAAGATATGTATAAACCTCTGTCTGGAGGAATAATTCCTAATAAAAGTGCTGAGCATCATAAACTCGTAGCAGATAATGTTTGGAATGATGCTCTTTCTAAGGCTGGTTGTTCGGATTCTGATATTACTGCTATTGCTGTTTCTAATGCTCCTGGGCTTGCTCCTTGTTTACATGCCGGATTAAATTTTGCTAAGCTGAAAGCTAAATTGCTTGGTGTTCCGCTTGTGCCTGTGAATCATTGTATTGCACACCTTGAGATAGGACAGAGCGTTGGGGCTTCAGATCCTGTTTTACTTTATGCTTCTGGGGCTAATACTCAAATTATTGCTTACACTGCTGCGAGCAAGTCGCATCGGATGCCATCAAGTTTAAAGAATCGAGAAAAACTTGCTGGTGCATCTTCTAAGTATCGCGTTTTTGGAGAGACTCTTGATTTAGGTGTTGGAAACTTTATTGATACTTTTGGCCGTCATGTTGGAATTCCTTTTCCTGCTGGACCTGCTCTCGAGGGGAAAGCTAAAAATGGAAAATATATTGAACTGCCTTATTCAATAAAAGGAATGGATGTTTCTTTTTCTGGAATGCAGACTAAGATGAAACAACTTTTTGATAAAGGCGTTTCAGTTGAGGATTTGGCTTTTTCGATGCAAGAGACTGCTTTTGCGATGTTAGTTGAGGCTTCTGAGAGGGCGCTTGCTCATACTGGAAAAACGGAGCTTGTTCTTGGTGGCGGAGTTGCTTGTAATTCTCGACTGCAAGAAATGTGTCGACTAATGTGCGAATCGCGAGGCGTTAAAATGTTTTGTCCTGCTAAGGAATTTCTAGTAGATAACGGCGCGATGATAGCTTATACAGGAGAATTATTATTTAATTCTGGAATTAAAAAGAAACCTGAAGATGTTGAAATTAATGCTCGCGAGCGGACGGACATGGTTGACGTTAGCTGGAAATAGGTTTTGCGAAAAGTATATAAACTATTTTTTATATTGGGATTAACGTATGAAGAGTGTGATGACTTCTCGTTTATGTGCTTTTTCTTTAATATTTTTAATGTTCTTTAGTATGTTTTCCATTGGAGTTTATGCACAGGATTCTGAAACTCGAGCGGTTTCTGATGAAAATGTAGTGGTTTTTGACCTCAATATTGCTGGCGTGACTCCTGATAGTTTTTGGTATATTTTTGATTTTACGCATACGCCTGAAGAAGCCATTCATGAGATGGGCTTGATGGTTGAGGCAGAGGATTATGAATCTTATTTAGGAGCTTTAGAAAATTTTAATGAAGCTGTTAGTGAAGAGATTAATGCTGTTGAATCAGTTTCTTTAAGAGGGGTTACTTTGGAAAGCTTGGAAAGTGGCGGGCATGATGGTGCACAGACTCTTGAAAATATTCAAGTTAAGGTTTTAGAATATGAAGAATATCTTAATGCCATTGAGGAAGATTTAGACGAACAAGTTAATGATGGAGCGATAACTGAAACGCAGGCTGAAAGTCTTGTGGATGAATTGGATAAAAGTGTTAATGAAATTGGATCAGTGGTAGAAGAAGGAACACAAGAACTAATTAATGTGGTTGCAGATAATAGTGGTGTCAGTAAAGCCGAAGTTGAATTGGTTTATGAGGATAATTTTCAGGACCAGTATGGCGGGAGGTTTAGTGAAATATCTTCTATTCAAGATATTTTAGAATTGGAAGCTAAGATTGTTGAGCTTAAAGAAGAGGCAAGTAGGTTGAGAGAAGAAGGAAACTTGGAGCAAGCCACTGCTGTTGACAGACTTTTGACTTTGGCTGAATCACACGGTGAGAATTGTTTAAATTCTGAAAAGGGTAATTTAGAGGTAGAAGCAGTTAATCACATTAATGCTGCCGAGCGCCTTATTGATAATGTTGAGAGATTTTTAGATGGGGAATATGGTTCAGTAAATGACGATGAGACCTACAAGCTTGTGCCTGCGTCGCCATATGAAGAAGAAGATGTTAGAAGACAAATTGAAGATGATGGGGATGATGCTATTAAATTTACTGAAGATTATGAAACACTTAAAGAAAAATATGCTGACTCTCCTGAAGAATTAGCTTATATTGAGCAAGAAAAAGAGAGGGCTGGGAAAGTTCAGGAGCTTACAATAAAACTTTCGGATGAAGGTGTTTTAGATAAATGGTTTCAGGAGCTTAGGGCAGAGGGATTAAGTGAGGGAGAAGTAATTGCGCAGGTTCATGAAAAATTTGTTGATGAATATGAGGTAGCTAATGGACATTATGACGTTCCTGGATTGTACGTTTTGCCTGGTGATGATGGAAGGCCTGACGCCGATGAAGAAATTGTTGCAATTGAAGGAGGACAGAATCTAGAAGTAATTGAAATTGGAAGAATTGAAATTATTGAGACTATTGATTCTGAAACAGGGGAAGTAAAAAAGGAGATAGTTGGATGGTGGGATAGTGATGGTGATGGGAAAGGCGAGTTTGTTGATGATGTTAAGGAAGGAGGGGGTTTTGCTTTGGGAGTGCCTTATGAATTTCCTTCTGGAGAAACAGTTACATACGGGACCATTGGTTATACTATAACGACAGAAGCAGGAGTGACAAGTAATGTTAATTATCCTGAAGGATATACTCCTTCTTTAGGATATAATTATGGTGATGAAGCATTCACTCTAAGAACTGAAGAAGGCGATAAAGTTACTTATTCTGCTACAGGTTACAAAATAGAGGATGCAGAGACAGGCGAGACTTTAGTTGAGGAGGCTTATTTACAAGAAGCAGTAGTTTTTGCTGATGGGAGCAGTTTAGATAATGAACCTACTGGTTATGTGTTTAATGATGATGATGGAGAGGCATATGTTTATAGTTATAATCCTGAAACAGAATCTTTCACAGATGCTACATCTGGTAAAGTTTTTGTGTCTCCTACAATGGCTTCCCATACGGTTTCGACTGTTTATGACTCTGCGACTGGGGTGTACAGATATAATTATGGTGGGAGTGTTTGGGCTACCCCTGGTGATGGGATGTGGACATCTCCAACTGGTCAGGTTGTTGGTTTGTCTGTTGTACCTGCTCCCGTGGGCTATGAAGATGAAGGAAGATGGACAACCAAAAGCGGAAAAGACTGGGTTTTTGATTCTACAGCAAGGACTTGGATAGAGACAACAGCAAATAGTAAATATGTTGTGGCTCCAAATAATCTAGATCGTTTTGATGAGGAAAGTGGGGGATATGTTGATGCAAAAGGGAGGTGGTATGATTCTTCAGGACAGGGTTCAGGAGACTATGTGCGTCCTTGGAATTATGATTCTACAAGAAAGCAATGGGTTTCGAGTGATACTGGAGATATATATGATCCTTCTACTGGAAATATAATTAGGCCTGATGGGACGATTGAAGGTCCGGAAAATAGACCTGCTGGCGAAGGAAGTGAAGGTATCTCTTGTTATGGTTGTTATTACCAAGGCGGAGGAGGAACTTCTGGGACATCAGAAACAAGAACTTATACTTATGATTATGGAGGACATTATGAACGTAGAGTTGACGGAAGTTATGGTTATATAAGGCCTGATGGAGAATATCAGGGGCGTACGTCTGCAACAGATGCACAGGGGAATGTTTGGACTCGCAATAGCGATGGAAGTTGGATATCATCAAGCGGGGAGAGTTATATTCCTGGAAGTGAAGATTATTATTCAGGACCTTATTCTGGAGAGTCTAATTATGATTATGGTGAAGGAGGCTATACTGGTGGTGGAGGATGGACTGCTCCTACTTACGATGCTTCAGGGAATATTGTGTCTCAGGGAACTTATGTAGGTGGGGCGTATGGAGGATGGACTGCTGATGGAACTTATACTGGTGGAAATACTTATACTCAAAATCCCGATGGGACTTGGTCATCTACTGATGGGGGCACAACTTATAGTGACTCAACATATTCTGGAACTACAAGTACAAGCGAAACTGGAGATTCAGGGACTACATCGACGAGTTCTGAGACTACATCGTCTAGTGGAGGAGATTCTGGAAGTACAAGTAGTGGTTCTACAAGTGGGGGAGATGGCGGAGGAAGTTCTAGTGGTTCTACAAGTGGTGGAGGAGTGACTGGTGGAGCGATTGCTGATGAAGGTGCTTCTTTGAAAAGTGGAAATTGGTTCGTTAGATTTTTCAAATGGGTTTTTGGAAAATAATTTTTTATGTCAAAGTTTTTTTGATGTCAAAGTGTTTGAAAACCACACCCTTTAGGGTGTGAACACTTTGAACATCCAAAAGTCTAAACAAACCCCACACTTTAGTGTGGGGTGAACTCAAAGACTTTTTGATTTTGGGAAGATTTATATATAATAAAAACAAAGAGAGGGTATAGTATAAAGAGGACTATTAATGATTGAAAAGAGAGGTTATACTGTTGCGTTTTTGTTTCTTTTAGTGTTTATCGTCTTAACTTACTTAGTTTCTGCGAATACATATCTTTCAGATGTTTATTTTACAGTCTCTGATACTGTTTTTAAGGAAAATGAAAGCGCGGAGCTTAAGGGATATGTTTATCAGGCAAATTATACTGATAACGGAACATTAGTTTCAAGTTCTGCAGTATTACAGAATGCGATGGTTAATTTAACAATAAAAAATTCTTCTACTGTTATTTCGAATTATACATTTATAACAACTTCTGCAGGGGCGTTTTTTTCAGCAAGCAATCACAATAGAACTGCAATGAATGTGAGTGTGCCTTCGCAAGCAGGAACTTATAAAATTAGGGTAGAACATAAAGATGTGAATAATAATTTGTCATTTTCAGAAGTTGAAATAATTGTTGTTAATCAGACACTTGATTCACTTAGTGTTAGCTCTGACAAGGCGGTTTATAATCCTTCGGAATCAATGATTATAGAAGTAGAGGCAATAAGATTAGTAGGAGATAAAGAAATTTTTGTTGCAAATGTTTCTATCAACGGAAGTTTAAGAAATTCAACTAAATCAGTAATTCAGAGTTTTGCTTGTACTACTGGAAACAATGGAAAATGCACATCAAGTGTAACTGCTCCATCAAGTTATGGAGACTATTTTATAGAATTAAATGGTTTTAAGGCATTTAGTTCATTTTCTGTTGTACCTTTTTCATATAACGCTTATATGGAAGATGATTTAAACGGATTGAAAAACATATTTGCAGTGGGTGAGAAAGCGAAAGTCGAGGTAAAGATAAATAACGCCTCGTCTTCTGACAGCTATACATTTTCAGGATACATTGCAGATTCTGGTGGCAGTTCAGTCAAATCAATAGATTCTACAACTTTGAACAGCGCTAACTCGTTCACTAATGGCTTTCAGTTTAATGTAGATGCAGTTACTTTTGGTTATGGAACTTACTCCGCCCATATAACTGTGTCAAAATCAGGAGATGGAAGTATAAGTTCTGTAGTTTCATTTCAAGTGCAGGATTGGGCGTTGTCTGTTGATAAGAAATCTGCTTCATCCGGATTCGAATACGAGTTTTCTGCGTTTCCGAATAAGACTTTAAGATTTGAGGCTTTACCAACTTACAGGGCTAATGGCTCTGTTATTCAGAATATAACCTCAATATCTTTTAATATTAGTTTAGAAGATAGTCTTGGCAATGCGTTCTCTTCTACAAATGCAGCCTGGAATGCAAGTTGTGGGAAATCTGGATGTTATGAATTTTCAGTTGTTTCTCCATTAAATGCAGGAAAATATATTTTAGAGACTATTCTGTCACATTTGGGAGATACTCAAACTGACACAAGGGTAATTAATGTGATTTCTGGAGTAATGTCTGCGCAATCAACTGACAAGGATGGAAGTATAAAAGAGCTTTTTGGCACAAATGAATATGTTTATTTAACAGTTAGTGCTTACAATCAAACATCGAGTTTATTTAATCTGACTGATGCTGAAGTGTTTCTTGTTACATATATGAATGGAACTGAATATTCTTACACGCAAGTTAATTATTCACTAGTGAACTCGTCAAACAGTGTTAATGAATGGGGGTGGAACGCCACACAGCAGAAAATAAAACTTGATGTGCCAAAAGCGGGAGGACTTTATGATGTTTTTGTATTTGGTAATAATAGGACGTTGGGGGCAAATGCAAAGTTTATAGTCAATCCTTATGATTCTTGCGTGGTTTCAAAAAATTCTCCATCTACTTCAGGATCTGGGTCTAGTTTTTATTATTCTTCTCAATTTAAGACGACAGATACTGTATACTTTGAAATACAATTGACGCAGGCAAATAATCCTTCTGGGAGGGCGAGTGCTTCAAATGGTACTGGAAACAGCAGTTCTTATGGAATGTATGGTGGTGGATGCAATGCAAATACTGCAACAAAACAAGTTATAAGTAATGCAACAATTACCGTCTTAAATGTTAAAAATCTTGAGTCTGGTTCTGCGCAAACGGTTAATTTAACTGCTTCGACATGTCAGTCAACAGATACATCTGGGAGATATTCATGCACTGTTCAGCCAGATTCAAAATGGGATGGTGGAATGAGCATAGCTAAATTTTATGTTGTTGGACCTGATGGTAGCAGTTCTGTTTTTTATGGAAACTTTGAAGCGAGAGCATTTTATCTTTATGGTTGGAGTAGTAATTGGCAAAATAATCCTTCAAATAATATCTCTTTAAATTTATGGATGTATGAAGTTGGAGGTAGTAGCAGTTTTGGAGGTTATCAGACTGGAAAAGGCGGAACTGTGACCGTTAAGAAAGTTGAATATCAGGGAAGAGATGGGGAGTGGGTATGGCCTCCTGTTGATTCTGGATATAATGTCACAAATTTAAGTTCTGTTTCTGTTACATCAAGTAATTGGAATACTAATACTCTTACTCTTCCTGTATCTCTTGCTCCTGGAGGTTCTTGGAAGACTGGATATTACAGAGTCGCGTTGCAAGGAACGACGACTTCTGGAGATACAGACTATGGTTATGCGTGGTTTGCAGTGAAACTATGGGATGTATATGGACAGCCAATAGAATGTACTTCAACAACATGCAATTATAAGAGTTATTTCAATTCAAAAGAAAATGTAACTTTGTATGTAATAATAAATAAAGCTGGAGACAATTGGTGGGGTTCTAATACTGGGGGAGGAAATATTTATGGGAATGTATCTGTCGCAATAAAGAAAATACAGGATTGTAGGACATGGCCATGTAAGGAACTGAATTCAACTGAATACACTGCAAGCAGAATTAATGTGAATTCTTCAAGTCCTGCTTATTGGTATGCGTCGACTAATCAGAGCAATTATATGATTCAGATAAATAAGACTTCTGGGAGCTGGGGAACAGGATATTATTCAGTTGTTCTTGATGTGAATAGCACAGATACGGGATATGCGTGGTTTAATACAATTGCATTTTATGTTGAGGCTCAGCCGACAAATTCATCAGGAACAGGCTCAACTTATAACATAAGAGGGAATCAACCTGTTTATTTCAATGTTACGACGACAAAAAGTTATAAATGGAGTTATTCAGGCGGAGCAAGGTATAATATTTCCGATTATATAAATACGACAGTCAGCGCAGGTGTTTTAAGGACATGGGATTCGCAGACTTATGCGTCAAAGGAATTGAATTATCCTACTAACTTTAATATAACTCCTTTGAACATTAATGGGAATGGGCTGATAAATGTTACATTTAATGGAAGCGCGTGGCCTACAGGATATTATTGGGGAGAGCTTACTCTCAATAATTCTGAAGGAGAAAGTTCAACAGGGTGGCTTTGGTTTAATGTTCAGCCTTTTAGAGTCTCGACGTCGTCAAATAGTTATAATGTTGATTCAGAGCAGTGTGTTAATATATCTCTTTCTGTTTATGATTCAGACTGGAGTTCTAACACTCCGTTGAGCGGGAATTATTCAATTAATAAAATATATGAAGATGTGTGGAGCGGTTCAAGTTCTACGCAGACACAGTATTCTAACTTTACAGTTAATTCTGGAACTAATAACACATCATTTAATGCGACGGCAAATGTGAGTGTGTGTCCTAATAATAATTTATGGAGTGGTGGAAGTTGGGGAGGGTATCACTATCTTAATATAGTTGTTAAAGATAATGTTTTTAATGATAGTCAGAGCGGATGGGTATCGTTTAGAACTGTTCCATTTACGATTTCATGGAGTGGAAGTAGTTCTTATAGGTCTTCAAGCGAGAATGTCGTAGCAAATGTGGCTTTGACAAAACCAAATGGAGGAAATGCGACAGGAAATCTGACAAAAGTATATCAATGGAGATATGATAATTATCAAAGCACTAAAGAAGAATATAGATTCACTGTAAATTCGTCTGGGGTTTATTGCGATTCTGCCGTTTCAGGACAATGTAGAATTAATGCAACAGGAAATATTACAATTTATGCTCCTTCTGGAGGATGGAGAATAGGATGGAATTATATTCAAGGAGAATGGACTAAAGACACAGATTCTTCTGTGACTGTTCAGGATTGGAGTGGAGTGAGCTTTGAAGGCAAGGCAGCATACAATGGATACTTTTCAAATCAAGAATCTTCTGGAAACTGGAAGTATTATTTTGCTCCAAATGAGAATATTACTATTCGGTTGTATGTAAAAAATCAAAGTGACAGTTTAGTTTCTGCATCTATATCAAGCGTTCAATATTCAGCAACTCAAAACTGTTGGACAGAATCATGCAGGACGTATACAACGCCGAGTTATACTACTACAGAATTATCTACAGGGACTTATCAAATAAACATTAGCAACACTGCGAATTGGACAAGAGGAGATTATGCAATAAAAGCAGTTGTTGGAGGAGCCACAATCACTGGAGGGAATGTTCGAGTTAAGGAATTTACTTCTCCAAATATTACTTCTATAAGTATAACAAATAATGAGACTTATAATATAAGCTTGCCTTTGACTGCAGTAACTGCAAAATCGTCAACTTGTACTTTATATTTGGTAAATTATGATAATTTTGTTAGCTGGGGATATTGCAGTGGTTGGAACTCTACATCGTCAAATGGGACGGCTCCTACTGCACAAACCATAGGAGCATGTAATACTACTAAGTATAATTATAATGGTTCTATTTATAGAAATGAATATATATCTAATAATTATCATTCTTACAATGATGGAAGCAATTGGTCTTCATGTTCTACATCTGGAAGTTATCAATCTTGTTCAGGACAGGACTCATCAAGAACAACAACTTATTTATCAACTGGAGGGACATCGCATACATATACTTTGAATCTGACTGGTCTGCCTACGCAACATTATGGGGTTCAAGTATGGTGTTATGATGATGATTATAATTATGCTAATATCATTTCAACATTTAAAATAAATAATAGTTTATGATGGAAAAAACACAAATCAAAATAGGGATTGTATTTTTACTAGCTCTGGCTTTGCATGCAGGTTTTGCAATGGCCGCGGCGAGTTTTCAAGTGACTAGTTTCTCATGCTCTCCTTCGGAAGTTGTGATAAATAATTTGTTTTCGTGTACTGCGACAATTCAGAATACTGGAGATGCTGCAGGAACATTGAGCACAGCAACGTTATATCCTGATTCTGGCAATTGGCTCGAGGATTCTAATTATCCGCAGTCTTATGGGCAGTCTGTTAATCCTGGAAATAGTGTGCAAGTTACATTTTCAGGATTAAGAGCAACTGAGTCAGGAGACAATGGATTTTCAAAAATTATGTTAGATTCTGTGACGGACACTTATGTCGCAGACAACAACAAAAAAGTTAATGTGATTAATGTTGCTGTTACTATAAGTAATTCTGCTTCCTCGGCTGCAATGGGGGGGACAGTAACTACGACGGCAGAAGTTACGGCAGGAGGCAATATCGATGTTTCTCTTTCGTTTACTTCAAATTCTGGCGGGTGTAGTATAGGAAGCCAGACAAATCCTCGTTCTATTTCAGGAATGACTGATGGGAGCAAGCAATCAAGAACGTGGACAATAACTCAAGGCACTACAGGAAGTTGCAGTTTTACAATATCTGCAGCTGCGACTGGCTCTGGTGGAGTTGCTTCAAAAATAGATTCTACTACAGACACAATAACTTGCACTGATTGTCCTGTTTCGAGCAGTAGTTCTTCATCTTCTAGCAGTGGCGGAGGAGCCGGTGGAGCAGGAGGAGGGGCAGCAGGCGCAGGAGTTAGAACTTATGTGGTAGGGGAGCTTGTTAATAGTCAAATGGTTATTCTTTTAAGTGGAGAAAAAATAAGTCTTAACTTATCTAGGAATAATTATTTATTAACATTGATAAGTCGCACAAATACTTCTGTTTTGTTAGGAGTCGATGGTGATGGACAGAGATTTACTATTAATCTTGATGGAGAGGTTGAGATTGATCTTAATAGTGATACTGAAAAAGATCTTTCGGTGAAATTGAATAGTATAGACACAATAACTGGAGAAGTTAGCCTTGTTTTAGCGAGAATGTCTGGGGCAAATAATATAATTGGCTTAAGTCCTGAAGATGATTCTGGTGAAGTACCTGCATCACAAATTGATAAGGAGATTATGAAAAGTAAAATAGCCTATATATTGTTGGCTGTATTCGGAGCGATTGCGATAGTTTCTGCAGTTATTTATGTTATAGAAAGAAATAAAAGAAAGAGGAGGTGGGGTGAAAGATGATTGAAAAGAATCAAAAAAACCTTGAGATTGGTTTTTTGGATGCTCGAAGTGGTTCTCAAACACTTCGACATGAGAAGATAGCTTTGGCAGTATTTGCTGTTTCTTTTTTAGCAGTAATTATATTGTTACTTACATTTGCTTTCTCAGGGATAACGGGAAAAGTTGTTGAGGATACTTCTTCTGTAGGCACAGGTGAATTAAATACTGCGTCTGAAGAAATCAGTTGCAGTGATTTGGAATGTGAGTTTGGATGCGAGGATGGGGTGTGTGTAAATCTTGTGACAGAATATACTTACAGAGGAAGGGGAGATGATACAAGGTCTGAGATAGTTACTTTAGAGACGACTCCACTTTACGAACCTCCAGTTCAGACGCATGAACTTGGAAGTATAGATATAGAAGAGATAATAGATGTTCTGAAAGATGAGAAAACTTTCTTTAGTGTTTCTGGAAATGAATATTATATGATATTGAAAGAGTCAACTCCGATTCAGGCAGTATTTGAGGTTAGCGGGGTTTCACAGCCGGTTACAATAACTGTGGCAGAAACAAAGGGCATAGACTTAACAGGTGATGGCAATAGTGATATTTCAGTAAAAATAAGGTCGATTAATATTATTAGTAATAAAGTGAAATTGAGTATAACGTAAATTGTAAACTCTTAATAGTAATGTTTATAAAGCTGTTTTTTTAAGTGTTTATGCCGATGACTTTTGAGGCTTGCTTCTTTAGTTATTGGTTAATTGAAAAATGGATTACTATATGTTAATTGAGAAGGCAAGAAAGACTGGAAAAGTCGACAAGGGAACTAACGAAGTTACCAAGGCTATTGAACGCGGTGTCGCAAAAGCTGTTTTTTATGCTGCTGATGTGAGCCCTAAAGAAATTATTGCCCATTTGGCTATTATTTCTAAAGAGAAAAATATTCCTTGCATTGAAGTTGATTCTAAACAGAAACTTGGAGTCGCAGTAGGAATTCCAGTTTCTACAAGTGCCGTTGCTATAATTGAAGTTGGTGAAGCAGATAAAGAAGTACAGTCACTACATAAACATCGAGGAAATTAAACATGGGTGGGAATAAACCTAGGCCTGTTAAAGATAATGTTCCGACGACAAATGCGTCTCCCACGAGACTTTCTAATGAACCTCCTGTAAAAGCGGTTGTTGAGAGTTTGATTTTACGCACTGGCGCTCGTGGTGAGATTACTCAAGTAGAATGTAAGATTCTTGAGGGTAGAAATTCTGGGAAGGAAATGCGTAGAAATGTTAAGGGACCAGTTCGTGTTGGGGATTTAATTACTTTGAGAGAAACAGAAATTGAAGCTCGTCGTGCTCGTGGTGCTACAAAAGGAGCGCATTCCTAAAATGAAAATTTCACTAATTAATAAGAAATTTTCAGATACAGAAACTTGTCTGATGAAAGTTTCTGTCTGTTTAATTTCTAACTGCTCATCTTCATTCGCATTAGGGGGAAGAAATTAAACATGATTGCAAAATGTACTTTTTGTGGTAAGGAACAAGAAGACTTCATGGGAGTTTATTTGCTTAAGAATGATGGAAGTACAAATTATTATTGCGGTTCTAAGTGTCATAAAAGTCATTTGAAACTTAAGAGAGATAGAAAACGCGTTTCGTGGACTGAGGCTTATAGAAATATGCATAAAGTAAAAATTAAGGTAAAGACTCAAGAGAAAAAGTAAGATTTTTTTGTTTTATTATACAATCGCTTCAAGATTTGATCTACTAAGAGACTTTCTTATTTTATTGCATATCATGAATGTTGCTACGACTCCATTAGTAATTAATGGCAAATAATCTTCTAGGGTTTTAGGCCCATCTTTCATTAAGTTATATGCAAATCCACCTACCGTTCCCATATATTGGTCTAAAGCAGCTCCATAAAATAATAAATTACAAAAATCTCTAATTTCTCCACCTCTTACTTTATTTATTAAATGGGGCACGGCTGTAGGATAAACCCAAGCAGATAGGTAACCTGATAATAAACCAAATGGGACTGCTATTACAGAAAGTGTTAGATCGGTTGAAATAGAGTTTTCTGGACATCCTTGCTTCATTTTTTTATTAGTTATTATTTGTTTTTAACTTTTATTGTGGTATGGTTTACCGACGGCAAAATACTATTTTTGTGTATAAAGGTTTATAAAGGGCTTTTACTTTTTTGAACTGATATGGGTGAAAAAGGTTACACTGGCGAGAATATCAAAGTTCTTGAAGGGCTTGAAGGCATTGATTCTATTAGAAAGAAGTTTGATTTAGTTGAACTTCGTAAAACTATAAAAAAACAAGGCGATCTCTATAAAGTTTCTTGCGAATTTTCTTTGAAATATTCAAGTTTAAAACATGCTTTTGAAGAAGAAAGAATATCTAAATTCTTTCCTAATTTGCATAAAAGTAAAGCAAATGCTCTTTCACGTTTGAAAACTGATAGAGAGCTAATTAAGTTTGCTGAGGTTAATGATATTAATGCTTTGAGCGCAAGGAATTTGTATAAAGCAGTTAAAAAATGGAATATCGATTTAGAAATCAATCCTTTAATTTTATTGACTCAAGAAGAACATGATTTGATTATTGGTAGTTTGTTAGGAGATGCAAGTGTAAGGCAAAGAAATAAAAATTGTTGCTTTAGATTTAGTCATTCTACTAAACAAAGAGAATATGCTCAATGGAAGCATGATTTATTAACAAATTTTAAGATTAATGAATTTAGGGAAGTCAAAAGAAAGATTAAAGACCGAGTTATTGAAGCTATAGACTTTACAACTAATACACACCCTGCCTTTAATTATTATAGAAAATTATATTACAGTTCTGGAAAAAAAGTTATAACTCAAGAAATTCTTAATCAGTTAAATGCATTTTCTTTAACTATCTGGGTTTGTGATGATGGTAGTTATAGTGTAACTCAAGATTATATTATTCTTTGTACAAATGCTTATTCTATTGAAGAACATAATTTAATGAAGAAATTTTTTAATGAAAAATTTGGATTAGATCCCACAATAGGATTCAGGGATGGCAAATATTATTATTTGAGATTTAAAAAAGAGGATACTAACAAGTTGATTGAGATTATTAGGCCCTATTTGCCTTTGTGTATGATATATAAGATAGGAGGGCAAAATGGCATCTGAAAAAGAGGTAAAGAGTTATGGTGCTGAAAATATTAAGGTCTTAGAGGGATTAGATGGAGTTCGTGCTAGGCCGAGTATGTATATAGGAAGCACGAGCAAGTATGGTTTACATAAACTTGTTGATGAAATTGTGGATAATGCTGTAGATGAAGCAATGGCTGGTTTTTGCACTAATATTGAAATTACTTTGAATGCTGATGGGAGTGTTACTGTTGAAGATGATGGGAGAGGAATTCCTGTTGATCCTCATCCAGTTTACAAGATTCCTACTGTTGAAGTTGTTATAACTAAGCTTCATGCTGGTGGAAAGTTTGATAAAGGGAGTTATAAGATTTCTGGCGGTTTACATGGTGTGGGTATGAGTGTTGTTGCCGCTTTGTCTAAGAGTTTTAAGGTCGTTATTAAACGTGAAGGTAAAATATATCAGCAAGAATATGAAATAGGGAAGCCAATATATAAATTAAAAGTTGTTGGGGAGTGTGATAAGAAACAAACTGGAACTACAATTACGTTTACTCCAGATGAGACTATTTTTTCAACTACTAAATTTGATTTTTCTGTTTTAGAAACAAGATTCCGTGAAATTGCATTTTTGAATAAAGGCATTAAGATAAGTTTAATTGATAAAATCACTGACAAAAAAGAAGTATTTAGTTATGAGGGTGGTTTGATTGATTTTGTTAAATGGATAAATAGAACTAGAACACCTATTCATGTTAAACCTGTTTATTTTATGAAAGAACAAGACGGCACTTTCGTTGAATGTGCTATGCAATATAATGATGGATATCAGGAAAATGTTTTGAGTTTTGTTAATACAATAAATACAATTGAAGGAGGGACTCATGTTGTTGGATTTAAGACTGCACTTACTCGCGCAATTAATGATTATGGAAATAAAAGTAAGTTGATGAAGGATGGAAATGTAACTGGAGACGATGTCCGTGAAGGTTTGACTGCAATTATTTCTGTTAAGGTTCCAGAGCCGCAGTTTGAAGGGCAGACTAAAACTAAGTTAGGGAATAGTGAAGTCAAAGGAATTGTAGACAGTGTTTCTATGATTGCTATGACTGAATTCTTTGAAGAAAATCCTCAGGTTGCTAGACGTATTGTTGATAAGGCAATAGAAGGTCAGAAGGCTAGAAATGCTGCTAAGAAGGCTAAGGAGCTTATTAGAAGAAAGAATGCTTTTTCTGTCGGAGGATTGCCTGGAAAATTGGCAGATTGTTCTTCAAATAAGACTGAAGAAAGTGAATTGTATCTTGTTGAGGGAGATTCTGCCGGAGGTTGCTTTTCTGGAGATACTGAAGTTGCTCTTGCTGATGGGAGAAATGTTTCATTCAGACAGTTAGTCGTTGAATCTCAAGATGGAAAACAGAATTTTTGTTATACTATAAAAGAAAATGGTTCTGTAGGTGTTGAAAAAATATTGCATCCACGCGTTACTAAGAGGGATGCCGAAGTTGTTAAGATAATTTTAGATAATGGTCAAGAAATTGTTTGTACTCCAGACCATAAATTTATGTTAAGGGATGGAAATTACAAAGAAGCTAAAGACTTGACTATTGAAGATTCGCTTATGCCTTTACACAAAAGAATTTCTAAAATTGGAGGTAGGATTACAATCAATGGTTATGAAATGGTTTGGGATCAAAATAAAACCTGGATATTTACACATTTATTAGCAGACCAATATAACTTAGAAAATAATTTTTATTCTAAAGAACAGGGAGAACATAAACATCACATTGATTTTAATAAACTTAATAATAATCCTTCAAATATTGTTAGGTTATCTAAGGAAAATCATTTAATTATCCATACTGAAAACTTGCAGAAAACTTTGCATAGGGAAGATGTTAAAGAAAAAGCTGCTTTGGCTCATCAGACTTTTGAATATAAGACTAAGATGAGCGAGTGGGCTAAAAAACCTGAGGTTAAATCTATGCTAAGTGATAGGGCTAAAAAGCAATGGGAAAATTCGAGTTATAAAGAACATATGGTCAAGAAGTTCTTAGAATTTTATAATTCTAATGAAGATTATAAAAATGATAATAATAAACTTTTAAATTTAGAGCAACAAAAATATTGGTCTAATCCAGAACATAGACAGAAGGCTGCGAATAGAGTGAAACAATTTTTTGAGAAAAATCCTGAAGCAAAGCAATACTTATCTGAAGTAGCAGGCAATCAATGGAAAGATAAATATCTAATTGAATGGAGAAAACAAAAAACTAAAGAACAATGGACTCCAGAATTTAGGAAAAATAGAAAGGTTGCTTATGATAAAACTTATTATTCTAAAACAATATCTTTTATGAAGAAAATTCTTGAAAATGAAGGGAATATTGAATTTTTCGATGAAAAGAGAATAAATCAAAATGATAAATCTGTTTTAAGTCTTAATACTTTCTGCTCTAGATTTTTTGAAGGCAATAAAGAAAAAATGCTTGAAGCAGTTCAGAATTGGAACCATAAGATAAGAAGAATAGAAAGATTAAATCAAAAAATGGATGTTTATGATATTGAAGTTCTTAATACCCATAATTTTGCTTTAGCTTCAGGTATTTTTGTGCACAATAGTGCTAAGCAAGCGCGTAATAAAGAATTTCAAGCTATATTGCCTTTGAAAGGTAAGATTTTGAATGTAGAAAAAGCTCAACCTGTTAAAGTTTTATCTAATGAAGAAATTGCTAATATGATTACTGCTATAGGCGCTGGGATTACAGATCAATTTGATATAGCCAAGTTGAGATATGCTAAAATAATAATAATGACTGATGCAGATGTAGATGGAGCGCATATTCGTACTTTGCTTTTGACTTTCTTTTTTAGATTTACTCCTAAATTAATTGAAAATGGAAATATTTACATTGCCGTTTCTCCATTGTATAGAGTGCGTAAACGTGGAGACCATTATGTTTATTCAGATAAAGAATTAAAAGAGTTACTTTCTAAAATAACTGGAGCTACAGATGTTCAGAGATTTAAAGGTCTTGGAGAAATGAATCCTGAGCAGTTGTGGGAGACTACAATGAATCCTAAAACTAGAATGTTGAAAAAAGTAACTATAGATGATGTAGTTAAAGCAGATGAAATTTTCTCTAAGCTGA
>Ga0209542_10009223_pt1 | contig 18158 bp, 24 predicted proteins | sample RifCSPhighO2_01_FD_184028 | JGI IMG/M metagenome (GOLD analysis project Ga0209542, IMG submission 184028) | Soil microbial communities from Rifle, Colorado - Rifle CSP2_plank highO2_0.1 (SPAdes) (version 2) | ecosystem: Environmental > Terrestrial > Deep subsurface > Rock core/Sediment ...
GATAAGCTAGAGAGAGCTATAACCTGTCCAAAATGTGGTCCATCTTATTTCTTAGCAGTTCATTCTAATAGATTGTATTGTGGAAATTGCCATTATACAGAATTTAAAAGTAAATAATTAAAATTCTTTTACCATCCAAACATATTTATGTCCTTTTTCATATCCGAATCTTTCATATAAGTTTTGTAATTCTTCATCTTCTGCAGCTACAAGAATATTTACATCTCTATGCCCTCTTTGTCTTAATATTTCTTCTCCCTTTTGCATAAGTGCCTTTCCTATTCCTCTTCTTCTATAATCTGGGTGAACTGCTAATCTAAATAAAAAAGACATAAAATCCTCAACAATAAACTCTGTTCCGACTATTTTACCATCTTCCATAGCTACCAAAATTGAGTTGGGGTCTCTTTTAATTTTTCGTTCTAATTCCTGTTCATTATCTGTCCTTTCATAAAATAGATTCCCTAATTCTAAAATTTGTCTAACTAATTGAAAATCTGCATTTTGATATGATCTTATTTCTACCATTTTATACGTATTTAATAGACTTCTAATATGGGCTAGTAAAACCCTAGAAGAAAACTCCGCGAAGAGCTTTCTTCTGGGGAAAAAAGAGGTGATAATAATATAACACAAAACTTCTATTTAAACTTTTCGGTAGCATCCATTTTAAAGTGGTTACATGATACTTATAAAGAACTTTCGATTTTAACTGTTTATTCTCGAAAATCCTTTAAAAAGCCTTTAAAACCTAAATTAGCTTATTTTTAAGCTTTTATTTACTGAAATATACAGAAATTATTATAGTAATAATGTAGAAAGTTATATAAAAATCAGTTATAATCGTATTATATGCAAAAAGAGGCTCTAGTTATATCTATATTAACTTTATTATTATTCGTTCCTTTTTCTTCAGCTCAATTAAATTCTATAGAAATAAAAGATGTTAATGTTAATGAAAATTCAATACAGGTTTTAATACAAAATAACTTAAATCAAGACCTTTTAAAAGAAAGATTTATTATTAATAATCAATATGAAATAATTCAAGAAGAAATTTTGAGGAATTTTACATCCAAATTCTTTATAATTAATTATCCAAATGAAATGAAATTAAATAATTTACAAGTTATTATTAATGATCAAACAGCAAGTTATATTTTTACAGGAAATGAAGATTCATTTAATGTACAACAAAATGTAGCACAACAAGAAACAAGTCAATCTGTAACTACACAGGAATCCAATTTACCTATAAGTTATATTTATTCAGCTGGAAGAGTTGCTAAAATACAAGACAATCAAATAATTTATTTTAGTTCTGATAATGTTGGTAGTACTTCTATACAAACAGATAATCTTGGAAACATTAAAACAAAGTCTAACTATCTCCCATTCGGAAAAGAATTATCGTTCTCTTCAATTGGAAAAGAAAAATATCAATTTACAGGAAAAGAATATGATTATGAATCAAGTTTAAACTACTTTAATGCTAGATATTATAATCCATCAAGTGGAAAGTTTATTAGTAATGATCCTATCTTTAAACCAACAGAAGGTGGTTATCAATATGTTAGAAATAATCCATTAACAATAACTGATCCGAGTGGGACAGTATCTGCTAGTATTCAGGCAGATAGAGGTTATGGGAGAAATGATGATGCTTACATAAAAAATAGTCCAATTCAAGAACTTTGGGATGCAAATTATGCACCAATTTACCCAGGTCAAAATCCTGGTGAGAGGATGGAAGCATTTTTTGATATAGGCACTGGATTATTTGGTATAGGGGCTGGAGCAATTCCTGGAATAAGCGGAATTAGTCAGCAATATAGTTATGGCAAATCAAGATCATTTTCAGAAGATGCAGCCGAAATTATCAGAGGTTTTGGTTCAGTTGCAAAAACTTTTAGGAATTCCAAGTTTGTAGGTCGTGGTTCTATGGGAGAAGTTAGAAGAACCGTTAGTAAAAATGGTTTGAGTGCAGCCATAAAAAGATCAGTTAATGATGATTATTCTGATATGTATGATTTTAATATGGAAAATAGTGTGCTTGGAAGATTACATGGATATGGTCTATCCGGAAGGTCAGGTTTTACATTATATGAGGGTGGGAAAATATATCTCATAAAAGAATACGTAGCTGGACGTGTTTTAAATCGACAAAGTGTAACTAAAGAAGCTGTTTTAAATTTCGTAGAAAGTTTAGGAAGATACGATCAAGAAAATCCTGGTATGACTGTTTGGGATATTGGTCTGCAAAATCTTGCTGTAACAAGAAAAGGAAATATTATGATCATTGATCCTGGGGTAACTCCACTGAATATGAGAGATAGAATATTTGAACTGAATCATTTATATGACGACATTAAATTTAAGGGTGATGCTCCATCAAAGGGAGAATATATGGGTGCTTATCAAAAAGGTTATGGGAGCAAATTATTTAACTAAAAAATAATTCAATGTTAAACTGCTTGGAATATCATTTAAATCAAAAACATTTTCATCATATCTTAATCCGGGCATTGATGTTCCATGTCCGCCTGTTCTTTTATGAACAATCTCTGCAGGAAATATTAACAAATCATCTTCTCTTAAGCTGAAATCTAAACTTTTTTCAGGCCAATCAGTACGCCACCCTCTAACATTAGCAACTCTAATCTCATTATGAACATCTCCAACGGGAAAGCTTCTTAATGTTTGATATATTCCGCGATCTTTAACTGCTACTTTCTTACCTTTCTCAATATGTCTACTTACTACAATTGGAACATTAACTCTTCTTATAACTCCACTTTCTTCAACAAATTCTAATCCACTATAATCTAAAAGTTTTTCATAATCAATAACTTTGGTAAAATAGAATGAATCTTCTACTTTTTTAAATAAGTTAACATTCTCTCCTTTAGGTTTTAATTCTTGAAATCTGTATTCTGTCATGATATTGCAATGATTCTTCCTTTTATAAGCCTTTCTATTTGTAACTACTAGTAAGTATATAATAACAATAAGAGGGGTTATAAATAAAAAAGACTCTCCTGGTTTTATGAAAAAAGAGGCTTTAGTTACATCTATAGTAACTTTATTATTATTCGTTCCTTTTTCTTCTGCTCAACTAAGTTCAATAGAGATAAAAGATGTAAATATTAATGAAAATCAATTACGGATTTTAATTCAAAATAACTTTGATCAAGATTTTAATAAAATAACATTTATTATTAATAATCAATATACAATAATTCAAGAAGAAATTTTGAGTAATTTTACAGCTAAATTCTTTTTAATTAATTATCAAACTGGAATTAAACTTGAAACATTACAAGTTATTATTAATGATAATTCAGCTAAATATGATTTTACAGGACAAGAAGATACATTTGTTATTAATCAAGAAGTCTCTTCTCAAACAGCTGCACAAGAAAGTAATTCGCCTATAAGTTATATCTATTCAGCTGGAAGGGTTGCTAAAATACAAGATAATAATATTGTTTATTATCATTCAGATAACATTGGATCAACATCTTTACAAACAGATAATCTTGGAAATATTAAAACAAAATCTAATTATCTTCCATTTGGTAAAGAACTTTCATTTTCTTCAATTGGAATAGAAAAATATGGATTTACATCTAAAGAATATGATTATGAAAGTAATTTAAACTATTTTAATGCACGTTACTATAATCCAAGCAACGGTAAATTTATTTCTAATGATCCTATCTATAAAGTAAATGAAGGCGGTTATCAATATGTTAGAAATAATCCATTAACTATAACTGATCCTAGTGGACAACAAGCTGCTGCAGATGCTAGTGCTGTTGCCATAAATAATATTCCCCCACTTTCGCTCTTTGATGATACCCCTGTAATGTTTGCAACTAGAAATCGTGATATTGCAGCAAGTAGTAGTTTTAGAGCAGCACAAGCAGATAAAATTGGAAGAATGGCATTATATTCTCTTGGTCCTACATTAGCTGTAGAACTTCTTGCATCAATTGGCTTTTCAGGTGGTGGAAGTTCAAGTGGTGGAAGTTATGGTAGGTCTGCAAAAAGACCAAGCTTAACTGGTGATGAAATTCTTGAAACAACAAGAGCATTAATTACTGAGTATGGTAGTCTAAAAAATGCTCATAGAGAAGGAACCTTTGTTGGACGGGGACAGTTCGGAGTAGTTAGAAGGCAAGGAAGAATTTCATTAAAACGTATAATGATAGATCCAGATTTTATGGGTTTAGATCGTCAAGAAGCAAGATATGAAACAAGAGTAGTAACTAGATTATCTAGGTATGGCATAACACCAGGACCTGCATTTTTATTCGGAAGTTTTATAGTTAAAGAATATGTTCCTGGAAGAAATGGAGCACAACAGTCTATAACAAAAGAAAATGCCATTGATTTTGCATACAATATCGGAAGATATGATCAAGAAAATCCTGATCTGCCTTTCTGGGATACAAAAATAACAAATGTCATCGTTAAACGTGGTGGAAAGTTATCTTTTCCCGATCCATATGAATATAATGAAGAGATGGGACCTTTTGAAGTAGTGAGATATCATGACTTATTAGATTTTTATAGCGGAGCAAAATGGAAAGGTGAACCTGCTACATTAAGAGAAATTTCAGATGCATATGATAGGGGATTAAATGAAAGATAGAAATATTTATAAATAAACAAAGAAAATAATTATCATGCAAGATCAAATCCTAGATATGCTTCTTAAAAAAGATGAAATTACCTGGCAAACTATATTATATGATTTAGTCAAAACAGAACAAATGAATCCTTGGGATATTGATATTTCAATTTTAGCTAATAAATATCTTGAAACTATAAGAAAACTAAAAGAAGTTAATTTTTTTATCTCAGGAAAAGTTATCCTTGCTTCAGCTATTTTACTTAAAATTAAATCAAATAAATTACTAGAGGAAGACATAGCTGGCTTTGATCAGATATTATTTCATGGGGATGATGATATTAATTTACTAGAAGATGATTTAGAAATTAAAAAAGAAAGAATAAAATTAATGGAAAATCCAAGATTAACTATTAAAACTCCTCAATCAAGAAAAAAGAAAGTTTCAATCCAAGATTTAGTTAATGCTTTGGAAAAAGCTTTAGAAGTTGATAGGCGAAGAACTTTAAGAAAGTTTCATGAACAAGAAATTCCTGAAAATTTAAGAATTCCAGAAAAGAAAATTGATATCTCTTCCTTAATAAAAGATGTTTATAACAAAGTTCTTTCTATATTTAAGACTAAAAATACAGAAACAGTTACTTTTACTGAACTTGTTTCTTCAGACCGAAAAGAAGATAAAATACTTACATTTATACCTTTATTACATCTAGACAATCAAGAAAAAATATTGCTAGAACAATCTGAACCATTTTCAGAGATAAATATAAAAATAATAAAATGACATCATTCGCAATTGCTGGATTAATTGTACTTTTGGTTATTGCTTTAGCTGCCTTGCTATTTTGGGTTTGGATGTTATCTGACTGTATTCATCATAAATTTAGAAAAGACAAACATATGCTTCATTGGTTTTTATTAATCATATTAACATTTATTATTGGAGCTTTAATCTATTATTTTGGTGTAAAAAGAAATTATAATCAGAATAGAATGATTTAAAAATTCTTCTAACTAATCTAGAATAATGGCTAATGAACTGAAAATTGGTGTTGTAGGATATTCTCCACCAACAAAATTTGATGAAATTAAAGCTGCAAGAATGATTAATGAAGCATATGATTTATTAGAATCGCAATATCCAAAAATCAAGAAAACTGTTGTTTCCGGATTAACTAATGTTGGAGTTCCATCCATAGCTTATAGAGAAGCTGTAAAAAGAGGTTACAAAACTATCGGGGTTGCCTGTGAAAAGGCATATGATTTCCTATTGTTTCCAGTAAATGAATCATTTATCGTAGGAAAAGAATGGGGAGATGAAAGTTCAAAATTCTTATCACTAATTGATGTTATTATAAGAATTGGTGGTGGAAAACAATCAGCAAGAGAAGTTCTAGAATCCAAAGTTCAAGGTAAACAAATAATTGAATATAATCTTGAATCAATAAAATAAAAACATTTAAATAAATATCCCCTCTTATTCAGATTATGCAAAATCTTCAAGAATATATTCGTAAAAGGCAAGATTATATCGATAAAATTCAGAACGAAATAGATGCTTTGACAAGTTCTGGTCTTGAGATAAAAGTAACCCATGACAGGTGGGATAAACAAGAATTTGTTATTAATGATTATACTAAAGCAAATCATTTTGAATTAGTAAGAAGTTGTGGTTGCTGTAGTGATAGTCCTTACTTCCTTCATTTTATTTATCAATTAGAAACTAAAAATGGTAATATCAAACTTTATACAAGACATGACAACTGGAATGGTGACAATCTTAGATTTGGCTTTGAATTTGATATTGGAGGATACTCAATAAAAGATGATTCTCGTTTAGATAAGTTAATTGATCTTTATTCTAATAAAGGTGTTTCTCCTGAAATTTTAGTAAATGTAAGAAAAGAAATTAATGATCTTATTGAATTAAAGAGTTATGATGAAGAGTCTTCAGAAGATGTAGAAGTGTAAAAAATTATCTCTTTATTAATTTTATAATTAACTACTTTAAAGAAATTACAAAAGAAAGCTTTATAAACTAACTTTTTTTATTATTATCGATAAAAATGCCAATAGATGATTTGTTTGATGATTTAAGAGTGAAAGAAAGAGAAGCTGATATAATAAAAGCAAAGCTTGCAAAAGAAAATGCAATAATATTTTATGAAGCAGAAAAATGTTTCAAGAAAGGAAAAGAGATTAGAAAATTACAAGCAGCTAAATCAAAATATTCAATAGATGAATTTATTGATGAAGTTACAAATGGTTATGGTTTTACAGATCCGGAATATGGTGAATATGTATTTCCAGATGGAAAAGTGATAAAATCTCTCGATGGTGATATAAGCCCAGCTGCTAACGCGTATGCATCAATAATTTTAGGTGATATTGAGATTCATGATAAAAATGATGAATTAGGATTACAACTTCATCTTGGTTATTTGAAGGCTAGGTTAACTAAAGATCTTAGTATATTAGGTTATATGAGTGATATTGGTAGTATAAGGTCACGATTAAAAAACAAAGAATTCTTCAAAGCAAAAAATGGTATATCTACAACAAAATCCTGGTTAGATAAACTAATTCCAAATAAATCAAAAGGTTTAGAAACGGCAGATCAAGTCAATAGCGCAATTGAAATAGTAAGGGTTAGGTCACATGATATCGCTATTTATAACGATGTAAAAAAATTGTCTAAAGAATATAATTTAGATCCAAATATAATTGCAATAATAACTAAAAATCCACAATTTTACAGACCACAATTTAGTGAAGTTTTAAAAGATAATATTGATTGTTTTCTTATTAACTCTACAATTGCTTTTATGGTTGGAATGGGAGAAAAATATCTTTTTCACATGAAATATGTAGGAAATCCATTAATTAATGCAGCATGCAGTACAACCGTATATAATGCACTTTATCTTGGCAATAAAAAAAATTTTAATAGGGTATTAAAAAGATCTCCAGGAGGATTTCTAGGCTATGCCCTTGGTTGGAGTCTAGCCTCATTACTATAAAATGCCAATAGATGATTTATTCAATGACTTAAAAGAGAAAGAAAAGGAGATTGATATAGTTAAGAAAAGATTAGCTGATATATTTTATGAGAAAGAAAGACCCTTTAATAATGGAAAAATAAAAAGATATCAAGAAGCAGAAAAAAGTAAAGAGGGTATTAAAAAATTTAAAGATGAAGTTACAAATGGTTATGGATTTAAAGATGAAAATGGAATTCCAGAAATATATTATGAAGAATTAGATAACCTTGATGATCCTGCTATTACATATCTTTATGAACGTAAAAGAAAATTTATAACATTTGATAAATCAAGCGAACTAATGCTCCAGCTTCATCTTGGTTATCTAGAATCAAGAGATCATGTTACCCATAGAGTTTGTCTTGGAAAAATAGCTCCACACATGATTGAAGTAGCAAGATTACATACTATCTTGTTAGGTTATCAGAGTTATATTGATAATAATAAAAAGTTTAGTCGCAAAAATGATAAATCAATAAAAACTCCAGAAGAGCTAGAAAATGCAGTAGCCGCGATGAAGCAAATAGAAAAATTATCCCCACTTGCAAAACTTACTAAATATAGTGATATAAAGAGAGTATCTAAAGAAAATAACTTAGATAAAAATATAGTGATACAAATGTCTGTTAATTCTGATTTTTATGCTCCTAGTTTTAATCAATTAATGAAAGAAAACCTTGAAAGTTTTGCAATAAACGCAGTAAGTGGATTTATTATCGGGGCTGTAATTAAAGGATTTTCAGGTAGATTACTTAATCCATTAATATATTCATCATCTTATACAGTTATAAAGGATACCCTGGATATTCCCCTGAGTAAATATACATTAAATAAAGCATTTAGAAAATCGCCAGGAGAATTTTTAGGTTACACATTGGGGTTTGGTCTAGTTTCATTGCTCCCTATACCCATATTTAATAAATAAAAATTTAAGTTTTTTTCGAAATCCAATTCCAAACAGCTGCAAAAACATATCCATATACATACCAACTAACAAATCCTAGTATCATTAATAATATCATCTTTAAAAAACTAAAACTTTGCATTGTATAACCAATATTCAAGAAATGCATTCCTAATACAAAATCAATTAAAACCTTGGCAAATCCTGACAAAACTAACATACTCCAAGCAAAGTGCATTACAGCAGAAAATATTCCCAATGTTAATCCGACTTGGTTTTTGTTTAATTTTCCCATAATTTTTTAATTATTTTCTTATTATTAAATATTTAAGTGCATTAATTAGTGGTTATTTCAACCTCTTAACAACATCTTCTTTCGTCATCATCTCTTCAAATCCATTTTCCATGTTTCTTAATTTAAACTTTCCTTCTTTTAATTCTCTTTCCCCAACAAATAAAACATAGGGAATCTTATAACTATTAGCATAATCTAAATTCTTACTTATTCCTCTTTTATTAACATCAATGTCTGTTTTTATTTCATTCTCACGTAAATAGTTTAATATTTTTACAGCTTCCAAACTTTTTCCTATAGGAATAACATAAATTTTAACAATAGAATTTCTTCCTTCTAAAGCTAAAGCATCATTAATAACATCTAGCCCAAATGAAATTCCAACAGCAGGGTAACTTCCATTTCCAATAAAATTTCCAATCATATTATCATATCTTCCGCCAGCAGCAACGCTACTTTTTATCTTATTATTAACTAGATAAACTTCAAAAACAGTTCCTGTATAATAACTCAAACCTCTGGCTAAACTTAAATCAAGTTTAACATCAACATCAAATGCTTTACAATATTCTAATAATTCATTAATTTCCTTTAATCCTTCTTTTGCTTCATCTATCTTACTTAATTCATTTAACATTCCATTTTCTAATAATAAAATATCCATTAATTTATCAATCTCTTTTACTTTTAATTTCTTTAATTCTTTCCTAACTTCTTCATTTCCAATTTTATCTAATTTATCTATAATCAATATTACATCATCTTTCTCTTTTACCTTACAATAATCGAGAATTCCATTCATTAACTTTCTATTATTCACTTTTATAATAATATCTAGCTCTAATTTCTTAAATATCTCTTTAGATAATTTTAATAATTCAGCATCAGCTATCATTTCCTTACATCCAACAACATCAACATCGCACTGCCAAAACTCTCTATATCTTCCAAGCTTTATTGGTCCGTCTCTCCATACTTTATCTATTTGATAACGTTTAAATGGCATCTTTATATTAGGATTCATTCCAATTACTCTTGCAAAAGGAACAGTTAAATCATATCTTAAAGCTAAATCTCTCTTACCTTGATCTTTTAACTTGAAAGTTTCTTTTAATATCTCGCTTCCTCCAGCATATTTAGCAGATAAAACTTCATAACTTTCCAAAGCAGGTGTTTCTAAAGGAGAATATCCATATAATTCAAAAACTTCCTTAATCTGTTTAGTTATACTATCTCTTACAATTTTTTCTTTAGGTAAGAAATCTCTTGTGCCCTTTGCGTTTTTTAGTATCATATTAAAAGGATGGATGGCGGGATTTGAACCCGCGATTTTCAGCTCCACAGGCTGACGTCATACCAGGCTAGACCACACCCATCATAACCTCCTCTTTTAGTTTCCCAATAGGAACATTATTTTCATACAAGTAACTATTAAAATCTACAGAACTAACAATGAACTAAATCAACTCGTGTCATTTTACTATTTTGATGAATTTAATCATTTAAAAACTTTGCTATTTGTCTTAAATTTAGAAAAGATTAAATATTTAATTGATCTTAAAATATTTATGAAAGCCGTCTCAAAAAATGATAAAAGCAATGGCAAGATAAATTTTAAAATTAAGAAAGATAACATATCAGCTGCTTTTGGAGTCTTTAAAAGAAAAGGTTCTACTGCAAAATTGTTAAAAGAAACAGATAGAGAACTTGATCTTGAAAATTATAAATAACTATTTAATCAACCCATGTAACAATCCATGAAACTCTTTTGTCTTATCATAAAATTCTAATAACCTAGGATAATCAACTTCAAAATCCTTTCCAGGCAAATGAGATATTAAAGTGACATGTTTTCTATATTCTTCTCTTCCTGTATATTCAGCCTTATCTATAGCTTTAAACACAGCATACATTCTAATATAATCTGATATTTTTTCCTTAACTAATTTCTCAATTAATGTAATTTTCTCTTTTTTAGTACCTGGAATCTCTTTTATCTTTCTTGTATCTTTCATAAATTCCAAATACTCATCAAAACTCATCTCAAAAACATTAATCAATCTCTGAATAACACTCTTAATAACATCAGCGGTCCTTGTATATTTCAAACTAACGTAAACTAAATGGTCTGCTCTTTTCATCTCTTCTAGAGCCTTATCCTGAAAATCTTCTATCATTCGCAGGTAATACTTTATTTACTTTGTCTATAAAACTCTTTGCTTTTTCCATATACTCCTTAACCTTCTCAATATTGATCATTTTTGTCTTATAATCACTTGTACATATAATATATTTATTCTTTCTTTCAAACTCTACTGTACTTTTCTCATGCATAAATCTAAGCTCATTAATTTCCATTAATAATATTACATGTTCTCTTTCTATATTATATCTATGGGCTACTTTCGTTTTGAAAACAACTAATCTATCATCATATTTTACTGGTATATTGCCTATTCTTTTGTATTCTTTATCATATTGCAGTAAAGCTTCCATTCCATAATTTAAAGCTAAATATAAATTATCAATAACAGTTAATAATAATTTAACATCATTTACCAAAGGATAAGTTACATAAGTTAGATGGTCTGCTGTATTAAAAGCTTTATTTGCCTCTTTGACTAGTACTTGAACGTCTTCCATACATATAAATGATAAGAGTTAAAAGTTAATAAATATTGCTTTTTATAAGAAGTAATAACTAATATGGGGAATTAAAAATTCCATGATTCCTGTTCATCAAATTGATAATCTCTATTCCCTTTTACTTTATAATCAACAAACTTTAATGCTTTACCTTCAAAAGCTAAAGTGCCATTTTGCAATATAATATCATCAGCAGTAACTTTCTTATCAATCGTACAAGATAATGCCCTAATCATTTCATATAAACAAAATGTAAGACTAAAATTGTCTTTTGTAGTAATCCTGTATTCACGACTGTTTCCATAAATTTTTCCTTCTTTAACTTCTTCTATTTTGAAATCTTTTCCTGAAATACATTCTTTATAACCTATGAATTCAAGATTATCTTCATCATCTCTTACTATACCAAAGGAACTTGTTGCAACAGCTGCCAATAAACCAAGTCCAACTCCCGTTGATAATAATCTTCTATTCATTTTCAAAGCACCATTTCCCTAGAGTTAAAAGTTTTTTCAGTATTTGTTCTTCTACTGCCATTTTCTCAGCTTTAATATCATCTTGATAATAAAATGAAGTAGGAAGACAGCCTCCACCACCAAATGTAATAGATACATCTTTTATTTTTTCTATACCATTTTTATCAAAGACTAAAACTTTCCAATGATGGGATAATTGTTCACCTTGCATTACTGCATATAAATCACTAGAATTTATTTCATATCTTCCAGGCATAACTCTTTTATCATTATATATTCCATTTAAATAAAGTGTACTTCCAACAAGACCATAGTCTCCTTTCTTACCATAAAGAATTTGATTGCTAACGCACATTCCATGTTGATGTAAGTATGCAGCGACAGCTTCACTTATTGTATCTTGTTTTGGATTTTTAGTAACTTCTATATTATCATTCACAAAAGCGCTTGCTCCATAGGGTGCTTGAAAATCAGAAGCCTGAACATTTGTTGCAACTGCTATGCCTAAACCAGCCCCAGTCAATAATCCTAGTAATCCTTTTCTCATAATACTAATAATTGCAAAAATCTTATAAAGCTATCTTTTCCAAAATTAAAAATATTTTAATCCAATTTCTTAACGATATCCAAGAATAAATTTACATCATTTTCAATTTCTTCATTAATAGCAATAAACATCAACTCATCATTAACTTCTCCATACTGATATGCAATAATGTTTCTCATTCCTTTCATATCTTTTAGTTTGTTTGCCAATTTATTATTAATTATTTTCTCAAATTCCAATATTGTAAATGCTTGAGAATCTTCTTCAGGAGTTTTAAAACCTTTTTCATTAATTATTAGGAAAGTGAGATCAATAACAGCTTCAGCTATTTTTTCAAAATATCTTTCACATGCTGCTTTAGTTTTGAAATCTTTTTCATATCCTTTAAATGTTTTAGGTTTTATTTCAGCCAGTTGTTCAAGATAAGTTTCAATATCATTAATCTTGTCCTTTATTCTTTTGTTCATATAATATCTTCCCCTTATCATTAATTTCTTTCCTTAGTTTATCTGGAAGTACATTATAAATTTGAATATCAATCTTCTCACTGGCTTTTCCAAGAATCTCTCTTCTAAATTTACTAGCTTCTTCTTTATTAATATTTGTGAACTCTACAGCTATATCAATATCTGAGCTTAACGTTAATTTATTTTCTATTACTGATCCAAACAATATTATTCTTTTTATACGAAAAAATAATCTATTTTGAGATATAATTTCTTTAGTTTGTTCTATTAATTTCTTTATTTCGGCTCCATTTTTAAGTTCAAATTCTTCACTAAATCTTGCTAAATCTTTGATTACATTTAATTTTTTTCTTATATCTCTTGAAAGTCTTGTTCTTTCAGAATTCTTTAATTGGACTCCAAGCAGTTGTTTCTGTATTATAATTAATTCTCTTTTACCAAAAATCTTTCTTAGATTAGGATTTCTTTTTATTTCTGTTAGTAAGCTCATTTATATCATTATTGTGATAATAATTATCATTATTGTGATAATATATAAATGTTTCGTTTTTAAAAAAGTTTCGAAAAAAACGCAGCTTCTAGTACAAATACTTATTAGAATTACTTTTTCAAACTCAATATAGCTTCAGCCAAATCACCATTACTTTTCTCTAAAGCTTCTCTTGCTTCATCCTCATTCACTTCAGCTTGTTCCATTACAGTCTTAACATCATCTTCATTGAATTTCTCTAAACTTCTCTCTTCTATATCTCCAACTATTTGTATTGTTTGCTGTCCCATCAGGTTTATCTTTGCAACTTGAGGATTATTAATAATGATTTCTTTATCTTTGCATTTAATTATAACTTGCTCAGCATCTATGTCTTGCTGTTGAACTCCCATTCTCTGCATCATCTTGTTCATCTTTCTAGCATTCATTCCAGGTATCATGGTGATTAAAGAAATTATTTAATATATAAAACTAACTAAATAAAGATTACCATTCCAGATCCATAATTGTTACATCTTTAATATCTCTAAATAATAAAACATCTTTGCCATTTATTTTTACATGATTGTTAATTTCTCTTAATTCTCCTATAGTCACCTCTCGATCCAATGTGCAAGATAAAGCTCTTGCTATCTCTTTGTTTAATCTAGGTCTATATCTTATTATTTGAAATTCTCTGTCTGGACCAATTGATCTAGCATAAGCATGTTCTCCTTTTCCAATTATTTCATACTCATTTTCCACTAACTCAAATCCTCTTTCTATCACCTCTTTTGGTATAAACGAATCGCTAGGAAATGTATCTGTTGGTAAACTATATCCATTTCTTGGATAAAAAACATTTAGGCTTAGTGCAGTTAATCCAATTAATCCATATCTTAATATTTTTCCCATATTACAAATAAAGAACAAAAACTATAAAAAGCTATCTATCTCCTTAAATGATAAATTCTAGTTCCTTCTTGATTTTGTTCAAATTTAGGATCTCTAATTCCAAATTCTCCGAACAATTGCAAAACATAATCATTAAGATGTTTATTGCCATTATTTACATCTCTTACAACAATATTCAAAACAGGTTTATTTTCTATACTTAATCCACCAAAATCAATTAATATAGGTTCATTTCTCTCTGGAACATCTCGAATAAGATAAGCTGTAAATGTTCTATCATATTTTCTTGCTTTATAACCTTTAGATTTTAAATAATTTTCAAGATAAAGTTTTATTGCATGTTGTTTAAAAAATCCAATTCCATTACCATACATTTCATTTATGCTTTCTTCCTCAGTCATTCCTTTTAATCTTTCAATTAATGTCATAAGTTAACCCCTCATATCACTCTTAAAGCAATCTCTATAGCAATAACTACAATAATCATAATTAAAACAACCATTGGCCCGAACTCTATCTTGCTCTTGTAATCATCAAAATATCTTACTAAGCCTCCCATTCCAGAGGGCATTGTTACTCTGTCTTGTGCCATAATATTTTGATTATTAAACAATTTATAAGCTTTTCTACTATAATCTTTTCATGGAAAATAAGTGGGTTTGTGGCTATATTAATTATGAAGAAAAGCAGCATGGAGTTAATGATTTAGAGCTTGGTTTTCTTAGATTAAAAGATAATAAGACTCAGTTTGTCTCTCTTTACGCTTCTCATCCTTGTTTAATTCCTAGTCATGATCTATCAAAAGAAAATCTGGAAAAGTTATTAAAAAATCCAAATGTTAAGCAATTTTCATATAAAATTTTCTGGCCATGGAAAACTTCTCAAGAAGATTTAGATGATATTGAAAAATATCAAATTCCATTACAGCCTTCTGAAAATCCAAGATTGGTTTTACATTTAAGATTACCATATGATAGAGATTCAGTTGCTAAACTTCCAAATTCTTTATTGCAAAAGGGTTCTTTCACAAGAAATGCTAAAAGAGAGTTAAATTTACAAGATAGATTTATTAATATGCCTAGAAGATTAGAGGAAATATTAGATTTTAAGGTTGTTATTGATAATAAACAAGAAAACCTAGAAAGTGAAACTAGGGAAATAGTTAAAAAATTCAGTAAAGACCAAGATTATAGTTATATCTCAAGAATATCTGGCTTAGTTTTAGATTATCTTAACAATAATGTTCAGGGAAAACCTCATAAAATAGTTAAAAAAATTCTAGAAGCTGATGATATTCATAAATTAGTAAAATTAAATTCTGATATTAAATATAGTGTTGATGCAATGGAATGTTTGCTTAATAAAGAGCAGCTTATTTATAATTCTGAAAAAAGATCTTATGAACTAAGGAATTTTAATTTAAATCTTATTCAAGCCCAACAACAAATAGATGAACATTATATTAGAAATTTAGTTCGAGTAGATATTGATACTGAAAAGCCATTATTCAAAACAGATGAAGAAAAAGAATTAATAGATAAAAGAGAGACACTTTTAAAAGAAAAAAAGAAAGCAAACCCATATCAATTTTTATTAATGGAAAAAGAAATTTCAGAAATAGAAAAAAAATTAACTTGGAAATTAGATGGCTTAGAAGTTAAATTATTTGCTCCAATGTATGATGCTCAAGTTTCCTGGGCAACTTTAAGGTTTAAGTTAGAAAATGATTCTGAGCTAAAGGAATTACATACTATCCATAATGTAAAGGATAATTTTGTAAATGAATATAAAGTTTATCATTATAATAATGAACAAGATTTAGTTGAAGGAGTAAAACTTTCAATAAAAAATAATAGAACTTATTTAATAAATGGTCATAATATTCCATATGATATTGTTTCATTAGAAAATGTCTTTAGAGATCGCTCAGAATTCGACATAGGAACTAAAAAACGAGCACCAAGACGTGATTATGTAAGAAAATCAGAGCAAAGATTAAACATTAATTTAATACAAGTAAATGACACTTGGAAAACATCTGAAATTCTTTGGCCTTTCTTAAAGTTCAAAGAGCATGGAAGAAGCCATCGCTTATCAGATGTTGTTAAATACTTAACAGGAAAAAAATTAAAAAAATATTCTTATATTCCTGAATTAAGAAATTTGGAAATTAAAGCTTTAAATAATGATGAAAAATCTATTAAGGAATTAGCTGAATATGCAACTAATGATGTAAATCCATTAGAATTAATATTCAATCAATCATTAAAAATAATATTAAAGATTAAATCATTATCTCCATCCTTGACATTCTCAGAAGCTGCATTTTCTCCAGGTGCATTAAAGAGACTTCATGAAGATAGTTATTTTGCAAGGTTCAAGAATTATAGATTTGAAGGTTATTCTCAAAAAAGAAGAGAAAATGAAGTTCAGATAGCAAAGAAAAGAATTAAATCAAAAAGAGAAGAGTTATTAAGATTATATAAAATAAACCAAACAAATGAAAAGATAGAAGATGTAACAGAATATTATTTCCCATTGGAATTATTAACATTAAAATTTTCATTGCATAATAATCCAAGATTAGAATTATTAAATATAGATGATAATGAAAAACTTCCAATTGCTATATCCCTTTCCAGATTTAATAGTGAAGAGTTAGTTGATTATTATTTCGTTTCAAGAGAGCTTGATATGTTTAATAAAAGAATAAAAGAAAGAAAATTAGAAAAAGTGATTTTTAAAGAACTTAATGATTTCAGGTCAAAAATGTATAATGATAAAAATATTCTTCATCTTGTAAGAAGTTTATATTCATCTTTAGATTTTGCAAAGAATGATTACCGAAGTTTCTATGTTCCATCTCCTGAATCATTGCAGAGAAAATTAAGAATAGAAAAAGAAACAGCAACATCTCAACTATCATTTGGTTTTGAAGCTCCAATTGAAGAGGATGATAAAGATTTGTTATTATTATTTAATCTAAACGAAAAATTACTGCCTAAAAATGTTCTAAAAGATTCAAAATTAATGGAAATATTTAGAAGATTTAAATCAACATACAAAACCTTGCTTGAAACAAGAGAAGAATTAAAAAAATTCGTTCCAAAAGAGCAAGATTATCTGCCTGATCTTCATGTTCAATATGAAAGATTCAGAAGAAGACACCAAGAATTTTCAAAAGTTTACAAAGTTCCATATGAAGTTCTAAATGATTTAATAAAACAATCTTATCAAGATTTATCTTTACAACTAAAAGAAACTAAGTCAAGAATTGTTAAAATAAAAGGAAATTATTTCTTCATCAAAGGTCCGCAAAATCCAAGATTAACTTCCTTAATCCCAATTCATTATTTTGATAAGCTAGAATTAAAAGAAGAAGATTTAGAATTAAAAATGTAGGCAAGGTATAAGCCACCTTCTGTTCATCTTCTTTCGAATAGATGTCCTAACATTCAACTAAGCGTCTTCAAGACTTGCACTAGCCGGGGCTCGCCGTTTCACCGCATCCTTTTACAATACTCAGTTGGTTATCTCATCTCTCTCGCGAAAGACTTCGCAACATCATTGCTGATAAAAGGCCGTTTCGTTTCTGAGCGGTTGCCTTCCATTTCTGGAACTTACCTTGCGATAAGCAACCGATTTAATAGTGGGTGGACTTTCCTCACTTTTTCAAGCGATAGTTAGGCCCTTACCTACAATAAATATGTATTCTAGAGTATATATAAAGGTTTCTAAAGAATGTTTTCTTATAATAAAAAT
>Ga0209542_10009224_pt1 | contig 18158 bp, 34 predicted proteins | sample RifCSPhighO2_01_FD_184028 | JGI IMG/M metagenome (GOLD analysis project Ga0209542, IMG submission 184028) | Soil microbial communities from Rifle, Colorado - Rifle CSP2_plank highO2_0.1 (SPAdes) (version 2) | ecosystem: Environmental > Terrestrial > Deep subsurface > Rock core/Sediment ...
GAACAAGAACCACAAACAGATGCAAATCCATCTTAGATGTGATACAATTTGCAAGATAGTGTGTTAGCACTTTAACAAGGGGAATATATTATGGCACGAGGCAGAATAAGAGTACGTTTAAAATCTTATGACCATCGAGTTTTGGACTCCACCTGCGAGTCTTTACTTGACACAGCTCTTCGAACTGGAGCTAAAGTGGCTGGCCCTATCCCCCTTCCTACAAAAATTGAAAGAATTACTGTTTTAACCTCTCCCCATGTTGAAAAAAATGCCAGAGAAGCTTTTGAAATCAGAACCCACAAAAGAGTGATGGATATTATAGAACCCACCCCAAAGACTATTGATGCCCTAATGCATCTAGAAATCCCCGCCGGCGTTGACATTGAAGTCAAAATGTAATTATGGCAAAAGAGCAAGAAGTAAGAGCACTTATAAGAGAGCTGATTGAACAATCTCCTGAGCATCAGGAACTTCCTTTTAAAGAGGTTATTAGAGAAGATGGTGTTGTTGATAGAGTTGAAGAAAGGGTTCAACAAGCATTTGAGCTGAGACAATTCGTTCTAGATAATATACCTCCCAGAATGAGAAAAGAAATCTTAATAGCTGGAGGTTTGTATAAACCTTCAGCGGTCGATCGTGCTGTGTGGTTCGTACAAGACTTAGGTGCCTGTAAGGATTATTTCGTAAGAACTGTGAATAGTCATCGACGTCCCCGATAAAATCAGGCTTATTTATAAATTTACACATGAATCACCCCAATTATCCGCAGGTGTCAATTCAATTCCACCCCGGGGGTGGACGTACAAATTCACTCACAATGACTGAGCTGCTTTACAAGATTACTCTGATAGATCTAAACTGTTATTAATGTTTAAGCTGCTCTTTTTTGTTATGGCACTGACTATGGCCATAGTTATTACTTGGCCACTAACCAATCAGTACCTAGTTTTTACCCATACAGTCATCGGCTCCTCAATGAACCCCAACTTAAAAGATAAAGACTATATTCTTCTTAAGAAGAAAGCCATCTTAAAGCTCGATTTTATGCGTGGTGACATAGTTTTATTTAAAAATCCTGAAGACCCTAGCCAACTATTAGTACAAAGAATCGTTGGTTTGCCCAAAGAGAGATTAGTGATCCAGGGTGGCTATGTCTATATCAATGAGAGTCCGCTACCTGAGAATTATCTGACACCAGGAATGTTGACTGCTCCTGGTGAAGATTCCTATGAAGGCTATGAGAATGTGATTCCGCCGAAAAGCCATTTTGTTTTAAATGACAGAAGGTTTGATTTGACTGATAGCCGTCAATTTGGCGCGATTACAACAGATAGTATTATTGGCAAGCTCTGGTTTAAGATTTATTAGAGGTGTGGCTTGCAATGCACGCACAGTGTGTGTTAAAATTATCAGTAGAAAATGAATAGTTCTTAAAGGTGACTTTGAGATAAAATTTCAGTAGATCGTGCGTCCGGGCAGATAAGCTTAGAGGATACGACGATTGGGCGCGACTTACTGAGTGACCATGCTTTACGGCGGGTCGCTCTTTTTTTACGCAAAAAAGATGATTACAACAATGTTAGGTATTAAAAAAGGGATGACCAGTACTTATGACTCTCGTGGTAGACGGGTCGGGGCAACTATGGTTCAAATTACCCCAAATTGGGTGACACAAGTGAACCCCCTTTCTATACAATTAGGGTTTGGCACTAAGAAATCTGTCAAGAAACCTCAGCTGGGACACAGTAAAAAAGCCGGTATTGAAACCCCAATTAGGTGGTTTAGAGAAGTCAGAGGGCAGACAGAAGATATGAAACCTGGGACAGAGATCAAACTGAACCAGGTTTTTTCAAAGGGAGACTCAATAAAAGTGTCAGCTATTTCAAAAGGTAAAGGTTTTCAAGGTGGAGTTAGGTTGCACGGCTTTGCTGGTGGACCTAAAACTCATGGCCAATCAGATCGGCACAGGGCTCCAGGTTCAATTGGTTCTGGAACTACACCCGGTCGTGTCTATAAAGGCAAAAAGATGGCTGCCCATATGGGTAATAACCAAGTTAGTACCAAAGGTTTAGAGGTAGTTGAGATAGATTTAGCTGAAAACCTGATTACTATAAAAGGTGCAGTCCCCGGTCCAATTGGTGGTTTAGTCACAGTTACTAAGCTGGGTAGAATTAAAGGCTATACTCCACCACCAGAGGAAAAGCCAGAGGAAGAGGATGAAAGCGAATCAGCGGAACAGCGAACTAGCGAATTAGAGAACGCAGAAGAACAAGTAGCCGAGACAACTGAGTCTGTAGCAGAAGTGGAAGAGACTGCTGAAGCAGTGAAGGAGGAACCAAATGCCAGCTAAGCAAAGCTTGCGATCTAAAGATCTAAAAAAAGAAGTCAAAAGTGATGTCATCCCGAGCGAAGTCGAGGGATCTTCCAAGCTAGAGAATACAACTCGAACCGGGAAGATTGCCACGTCGCCAAAGGCTCCTCGCAATGACACATTGAGTATCCCAGTTTATTCCCTTCTGGGTAAAGAGGCTGGGACTATGGATTTACCCAAAGAGATCTTTGGTGCGCCCGTTAATAAAAAGTTATTAGCTCAGGCTCTTCGGGTTTATATGGCCAATCAAAAAACTTTGCCTGGATCTACCAAAACCCGTGGGGAGATTAATGCTACTAAAGCCAAGGTTTGGCGACAAAAAGGTACTGGCAGAGCGCGCCACGGTGCTAAATCAGCCCCAATTTTTGTGGGTGGTGGAGTCGCATTTGGACCAAAACCACGAAATATTAGCCTTGATTTACCAAAAAAGATGAAACACGCCGCCCTGCTTTCAGCTCTTTCTGCAAAAGCATTAGACCAAGATATAGTTGGAATTAATGGTTTAGATAAAGCTACGGGTAAAACTAAGGAAATGGCATTATTCGTGTCAGCGTTAAGGGAAAAGTCAAAAGGGAAAAGTCAAAAGTCAGAAAGTGTTTTAATAGTAATAAGTGAAAAGCAAGATAACGTTACCAGGGCTGTTAGAAATATTGACAGATTAAATGTTTTACCAGTAGCCCAGCTTAATGCCTATGAAATCTTGAAACATCACACTTTGATTCTAACCAAGGAGTCAGTTGAGAAATTAGCTGGAGACAAGAAAGGAGCGGAAAAAGCGAATTAGCTAAAAAGCTGACTAGCTAACTAGTAAGCACTAGTTCGCCAGTTCGCTAACTCGCTAGTTAGCTAATTATTAATCATGATTATTATCAAGCGTCCTATTATTACTGAAAAAAGCATGAAGCTCTCGACTAGTGGACTTTACACCTTTGAGGTAGCTAAATTTGTCAATAAAATTCAGGTAGCTAGCGAAGTAGCCTCTAGGTTTAAAGTTGATGTAATGAGTGTCAAAATAGTTAATGTTAAAGGCGCTGTTAAGTCTCAGAGGAGAGTTAGGAAAAGCTATCAGCTGCCAGATCGTAAAAAAGCTTTAGTACAACTCAAACAAGGCCAAAAAATCGCTTTATTTGAAAACCAGAGTGAAATTGCGCAGGACGAGGTCACTGTGACTACTGGAGAAGGTGAGCCGGTGTCAGTGAAAGAGAAAAAAGGCTTTTTACGCGGACCTAAGGTTAAAATTGAGCGGGGTGGAGCTGGTGCTGCGCCATCAACGCAAAGAAAGGTAATTACTGGGAAATGAACAACTTACAAACTATTTTAAAGAAACATTCTGGACGGCTTAGGGGCCGGGTGACTGTGCGTGGTCAAGGAGGCAGACACAAGCGGTTTTACCGGGAGATTGATTTTAAGAGGAATAAATTTGGGATGATTGGTGAAGTGATGGCTGTAGAATATGATCCAGGACGCAACGTTGATATTTTGTTAATCAAATATTCAGACGGTGAAGCCCGTTATATTTTAGCCGTTAAAGGGGTAAAAGTTGGTGATAAAATAGTCTCCGATGAGAAGACTGAAGTTAATTTGGGTAATGCTATGAAGCTAAAAAATATGCCAGTGGGTACTTTAGTCCATAACGTTGAACTAAATCCGGGTCGTGGTGGACAGATTGGGAGAAGCGCTGGAACAGGTTTGCAACTAGCCTCAAAGGAGGGTGAATTTGCACAGTTGAAACTTCCTAGTGGCGAAGTTCGCTTAATTCCGCTACAATCTATGGCTACCATAGGAACATTGGCTAATGAGGAGATGAAAAATCGAGTCATTGGTAAAGCTGGACGTGCTCGTTGGATGGGACGTCGTCCAATTAACAGAGGTGTGGCTCAAGATCCTAACTCACATCCACACGGCGGTGGAGAAGGTAGATCTGGCGTTGGACGCAAAAAGCCAATGACTAAATATGGTAAGCCAGCAGTTGGAAAAACCAGAAAGAAGAACAATAGGAGCAATCGATATATAGTAAAGAGGAGAAAGTGACATGTAATGTCATCCTGAGGCGGTTAGCCGAAGGATCTCTCGCGAATGCGAGTATGATTAGAACGAACAAATAATATGAAAAATATAGAAAGACAATCTGAGTGGGGTCGAAATGTACCAGCTGAAATAAAGTATGTTGGTGCCTTGGGTGCTGCAACAGAGTTGGCAGATGTTTTATATGAGTTAATGGAGGAAATGGGAAAAGTTTCAGGAGCAGATATTGATGCTGCATTCAAACGAGTTCAGGAGGCAAGCTATGTTACAAGATTATTAGATAGAGAATCAAGAGAATTTGGTGTAGTTGGTGAAGCCAGAGATGGGGTAGTCGAGAAATATCGGAAGTTAATGAGAGATAGGATTTGGTACGAGGAAGGAGCAGAAAAATAATGTCTAGATCAAGTAAAAAGGGTCCGTATGTGGACGCAAAATTACTAAAGAAGGTGATGGCGCAGAAGGCTGGGGGAGCCAAAATTCCCATTAAAACTTGGGCTAGGAATTCCCAGATTCCACCAGAGTTTGTATCACATACTTTTTTAGTCCATCAAGGTAAGAATTTTATAACCGTGTTTATTTCTGAAAGTATGGTTGGCCATCGCTTAGGTGAATTTGCACCAACTAGAACTTTTAGAGGTCATGGCAAAATGACAGAAAAGAGTGTCTCGAAGACTTAAGGATAGAAATTATGGAAGCAGTTACAATACAAAAATTTATTCATACGACACCTAGAAAGCTGCGGTTAGTAGCAGATATGGTTCGTGACTTGGAACCGGGTAAGGCTGTAGAAACTTTGCGTTTTACTCCAAAAATGGCAGCCGTTGATTTAGGTAAAGCTATTAAAACAGCAGTGGCTAATGCTAGGAGTAAAGGCATGGAAGAGTATATTTTTAAAGCTTTAGAGGTTAATGAGGCTTCAAAGATGAAGCGATTTAGAGCTGGCACTAGAGGTCGGGCTAAGCCATACGCACGGAGGATGGCACATATAAAAATAGTTTTGAGTGATGAGATAAGCCAAAAAGGGGATAGGGTACAGGGTTTAGGGTTTAGTGAAGAAAATAAAAAAGAAATAGGTAATAAAGCAAAATCAAAGAAAGGAAAACTAGCCCCTAAACCCTAGTGGCTATACCCTAATTTTATGGGACAGAAAATTCATCCAGTTGGATTTAGGCTTGGAACTTCGGCTAATTGGCAGTCGCGGTGGTTTGCCGACAGCAAAAAGTACCGCCAAAACCTAACTGAAGACTTAAAAATTAGAGAGATCTTAATGAAAAAATTGAGGCCAGCTGGATTGGGTGCAATTGAAATTGAGCGCTCTACTAATAAATTAAAGATTATTTTATTTGTGTCTCGTCCAGGAATTTTAATTGGTCGAGGTGGTACTAGCCTAAATGAGTTGAAAAAGTTTCTGATGCAGGAACTTAGTATCAAAGAGGATAACTCACTAGAGATTGCACCTCAAGATTTACGGGCACCAGACCTGTCAGCCTATTTAGTCGCCCAATCTGTTACTGAGCAGCTTGCCAAAAGGTTGCCAGCCCAAAGGGTGATGAATCAGGTTCTAGATCGAGTGATGAGAGCTGGTGCTAAAGGGGTTAAGATAGCACTTTCAGGCAGGATTGGTGGAGCTGAGATCGCCAGACGTGAGCATAAGTCTCAGGGAGTAATGCCGATGCATACCCTCCGGGCGAACATTGATTTTGCCGCGCTGCCAGCCTTAACTAAATCTGGTTTCGTTGGAGTAAAAATTTGGATTAATCGAGGAGAGGTAGAAATATAATATGGCTCTCTTACAACCTAGTCGAACGAAATTCAGAAAAGCCTTTAGAGGCAAACGAGGCGGTGTGGCTACTCGCAATAACGAGCTGTCTTTTGGCCAATTTGGACTAAAGTCAATGGCCGCTGGCTGGCTAACATCCCGCCAGATTGAGGCAGCTAGGCGTGCGATGACTAATTATACTAAAAGGGGTGGCAGAATTTGGATTAGGGTTTTTCCAGATAAGCCGATTAGTAAGCATCCAGCTGGTTCCCACATGGGTTCAGGTAAAGGTGATGTGGAAGGTTATGTGGCTGTGGTTAAACCAGGCAGTGTGATCTTTGAGATGGGGGCAGTAGCTGCTCCGATCGCCCGGGAAGCCATTCGCTTAGCAGCCCATAAGCTGCCTTTAGAAACTAGATTTATATCACGAAGTGATACAAGAAGCGAAGCGATTATTAGTAAAGGAGAAGCGTGAAAAAAACTGATTTAAAAGCAATTAAAGAGTTAACAATTAAAGATTTAAGTGTTAAGGCGGAAGTTTTTAGAAAAGAGCTGGCTGATTTAAGTTTGGCGGTCTTAGATAAGACTAACAAAGGTAAAGATGTTAAGTTAGCTTTCAAAAAAAGAAAAGATTTAGCTCAGGTTTTGACAGTAATGAGGCAGAAAGAGCTAGTGGCAGGCTTAGAGTCAAGAGCTGAACAGCTGACTAGCGAATTAGCGAATCAGGAAGAAGAAAAACCAAAAACAAAAAGAGTTAGAAAGGAGAAAACTAGTTAACTAGTTCGCTAGCTAGTCCACTAATCATGATAGGCCGAGTAGTATCTATAAAAATGAATAATACAGCAGTCGTCCTGGTAACTGGCACTAAAAAACACCGATTGTATAAGAAAACTTTTACTAGTAGTAAAAAGTATCTAGCTGATGACCTAATTCATACCAAATTAGGCGATATTGTCGAAATTGTGGAGACTAGGCCGATTTCAAGGAGAAAATATTGGAAAGTAGTTAAAGTAATTGGCCGAGATATTGCAGAGATCGTTGAAGAAGAGTTAAAGGAAAAAGCAGCCGAGCAGATAGCTGAGGTAATGCCGGAAGAACAAGAAGGGGATAGGGTTCAGGGTGTAGGGTCAAGTGAAGAGATAACAGAAGAGAAAGTAGAAAGTAAGCAAAGCTTGCGATCTGAAGATCTAAAAAAGGCAGAAAAAACTAAGAAAGGAAAACTAGCCCCTAAACCTTAGTGGCTATACCCTAACTTATGGTTCAACACAGAAGTATGTTAAAAGTAGCCGATAATTCAGGAGCTAAGATCTTGCAGGTGATACTACCTTTAGGGGGTTCGGCAAAAAGGTTCGGCCGATTAGGACAGGTAGTGGTCGCGGTAGTTAAATCAGCTGATCCTGATGGGCAGGTTAAAAAGCACGAGATCGTTCGAGCAGTACTAGTTAGAGCTAAAAAAGAGTCCAGGAGAGCTGATGGCTCATATATTAAATTTGATGAAAATGCGGCCGCAGTCATTGATAAAGAGGGTAATTTGCGGGCGACTCGGATCTTTGGGCCAATTGCCAGGGAAGTTCGAGATGCCGGTTACAGCAAAATAATTTCTTTGGCACAGGAGGTATGGTAATGAAAATACATAAAGGAGATACAGTACAAATAGTTTTGGGTAAAGATTCCGGTAGACAAGGTACCGTTGAACGGGTGATGCCCAAAAAAGAGCGGATTTTAGTTGCGGGAGTCAATGTTTATAAAAGGCATATTAAAAAAGGTTTAGCTGGTAATGAGGGTACAGTTGTGGATATTGCTAAGCCAATCAATATCTCAAATGCGGTATTGGTTTGTCCAAACTGCAAAAAATTAACTAGGGTAGGTTACAAGGCAACAGAAAGCGGTAAAGTCAGAATTTGTAAGAAATGCGGAAAGGAGATCGGAAAAGCGAATTAGTTAATTAACTGATTAGCTAACTAGTAAAAAACTAGTTCGCCAGTTCGCTAACTCGCTTGTTAGCTATTTATTATGAATAACTTAAAAGAAAAATATGATAAAGAAGTGGCCGGTAAGCTCCAAACTGAGTTTGGGCTTACCAATAAAATGTCTATACCAAGACTGGAGAAAGTAGTTATTAGTATTGGGCTGGCCGAAGCCAAAGAGGATGAAAAAATAGCCGATAAAGTGGCAGTCTACCTAGCCGCTCTCTCAGGTCAAAAGCCAGTGATTACTAAAGCTAAAAAATCAATTGCTGGATTTAAGGTGAATATGGGACAAACAGTTGGTATAATGGTAACTTTGAGATCAGAAAAGATGTATGACTTTTTGGAAAAGCTATTTAATATCGTTTTGCCAAAGGTCAGGGATTTTAGAGGAATACCTAAAACTGCCTTTGATGCCCAGGGTAACTTTACCTTAGGCCTTAGAGAACAAACGATCTTTCCTGAGGTAGATTATAGAACAGTGGATAAAACTAGAGGTATGGCAGTGACTATCGTCACTACAGCCAGAGCCAGGGAGCAAGCTGAAAAATTATTGGAATATCTAGGTATGCCGTTCCAGAAAGGGGAAACTAGGGTATAGCGACAATATGCCCCTCTTTCAGAGGGAGGGTCTAGGGTTTAGTTTTAAAACTATACCCTATTGGCTAGACCCTAAACCCTAAATTATTATGGCTAAGACATCTAATGTAGTGAAAAATAATTTTAAGTTTAAAGTGCGGGAAGGTACCCGTTGTTTGCGCTGCGGTCGCTCAAGATCAGTCTTGCGTAAATTTGGACTTTGTCGAATCTGTTTTAGGGAATTAGCACATCTTGGGCAATTGCCCGGAGTGAAAAAAGCATCATGGTGAACGACAGCGTTGGTGACGCATTAATTAGAATAAAAAATGGTTACTTTGCCTCTAAAAAAGAGATAGTAATTCCATACTCAAAACTGGTTTTTAACCTGTGTAATCTTTTGGCTAAAGAAGGCTTTATCGGCAGTTGCCAAAAAGAGGGAGAAAGAGAAGTTAAAGTGACCTTAAAATATGAAGGCCGAGAATCAGTTTTAACTGATGTTAAGCGAGTTTCTAAGCCAGGTCTTCGGGTTTACCAAGGAGCAAAATCGCTGCCCCGAGTATTAAATGGACTAGGAATTGCCATTATCTCAACTCCAAAAGGATTAATGACAGATCGTCAAGCAAGAAAGGAGAAACTAGGCGGAGAAGTAATGGCCTACGTTTGGTAATGAGTAGAATAGGGAACGCACCAATTACAATACCAAATGGAGTAACTGTTGATCAGACGGGGAGCCATTTAGTGGTTAGTGGTTCAAAGGGTAAACTTGAACTTGATTTGCAAAGAGGGATTGAGGTGGCAATTAATGATAACGTAATCTCTGTTTCTAGAAAAAATGAGCAGCAAAAGGTTAAAGCTTTGCACGGATTGTCTCGGTCCCTAATCAATAATATGGTCATTGGAGTCTCAAGCGGTTGGACTAAGAATCTGGAATTAGTTGGTGTGGGTTACCGGGTAGCAGGCGGCGGCGATAAGCTTAGTTTGGCCGTGGGCTATTCTCATCCAGTCGAGATAACCGCTCCAGAAGGTATTAACTTTGAGGTCACAGATACCACCAAGATAACTGTTTCCGGAATTAGTAAAGAGCAAGTGGGCCAAGTAGCTGCCAAGATTAGAGATGTTCGCAAGCCAGAAGTTTATAAGGGTAAAGGAATTAGATATCAAGGTGAACATGTGAAAAAGAAAGCTGGTAAAGCTGGAAAGGTGGGCGCCAAGTAATATGAACAAGAATTTAAGGGTAAAAAAGCATCAAAAAGTACGTAGAAGAGTGGTTGGTTCAAGCGTCCGGCCGAGGTTATCAGTGTTTCGTTCTAGTCAATTTATCTATGCTCAGATTATTGATGATAGCCAAGGTAAAACCTTGCTATTTGAGTCTGATCTTAAACTCAAAGGGGTTAAGAAAGAACGCTCTTTTAATGTGGGTAAGACAATTGCGCAGAAAGCCGTTAAACTGAAAATAAGTGAAGTAGTCTTCGACCGGGGAGGCTTTCTATATCATGGTAGAATAGCGGAAGTGGCTAGAGGAGCCAGAGAAGGAGGATTGAAATTTTAAATGGACAATCAAGATTTTTTTGAGAAAGTTGTACAGGTAAATAGGGTTTCTAAGAAAACTGCTGGTGGTGATAAGCGGTCACTGAGTGTTTTAGTGGTGGCCGGGGATAAACAGGGCCAAGTTGGTGTTGGTTTAGGCAAGGCGTCTGATGTTCAATCAGCAGTTAAAAAGGCTACTATTTATGCCAGAAAACACTTAATTACTGTGCCAATGAAGGGTACAACGATTCCGCATCAGATTTCGATAAAGCTTGGTGCAGCCAGAATTATTATCAAGCCAGCTCCAGTTGGAACTGGTGTGATCGCGGGAGGGGCAGTCCGAGTTGTAGTGGAAGCAGCTGGTATCCGGGATGTGGTAGCCAAGATTATTGGTACAAAAAACCAAGCCTCTAATGTATATGCAACGTTAGAAGCATTGAAGAGACTAAAAAAAGGGGATAGGGTACAGGGTTTAGGGTTTAGTGAGGACAATAAAAAAGAAGTAGATAATAAAGAAAAAACCAAGAAAGGAAAACTAGCCCCTAAACCCTAGTGGCTATACCCTAACTTTATGGAATTACATCAATTAATCAAAACACAAATTAGATCATCAAAACGCCTTGGTCGAGGGCTTGGTTCTGGTAAGGGGAAAACTGTTGGTCGAGGCACTAAGGGTCAAAAAGCTAGAGGTAAGATTCCAGCCAGCTTTATTGGTGGCACCATGCCGCTATACAAAAAGTTGCCTTATAAAAGGGGCTTTCACCGCGACGGCATTCACTCCAGCAACAGTTTGGTCCGTCCGCCAAAAGTGTTAAACTTGAATAGTCTGAAACCGTTTAATGCAAAATCAGTTGTTTCTTTAGAAAGTCTAGTTGAGCTCAAAATAATTAAAGAGAGTGAGCTCAGTTGTGGTGTCAAGGTCTTGGGAGATGGTGAAATAGATAAAGCCCTCACTGTTCAAGTGGCGGTTTCAGACGTGGCTAGAGCTAAGATTGAAGCTGCAGGAGGAGTTGTCTCGTGAGCGGAGTCCTGGCCCCAATCATTAATGCTTTTAGAATTCCGGAACTAAGAAGAAAAATTATTATCACTGCGCTATTAATTCTAGTCTTTCGGATTGTGGCTCATATTCCAGTTAGCGGTGTTGACCTAACTGCTTTAAAAAACCTCTTTTCTTCAAACCAACTATTGGGTCTTTTAGATATCTTTTCCGGTGGTACTCTGGCTAACTTCTCAGTGATCTCCCTAGGTCTTAACCCCTATATTAATGCTTCAATCATTATGCAGCTTTTAACAATGGTTTTCCCTAAGCTAGAAGCGCTGTCCAAAGAGGGTGAGTATGGTCGAGGCAAAATAAACCAATATACTAGATATCTGTCAGTACCACTAGCCTTTATACAAGCTATTGGGATGTCGGTTCTGCTGCGCAATCAAGGAGTCTTAGGTGATATTACCCCAATCCAAACAGCTGCCATTGTAGTTGGGATGACTGCAGGAACAGTCTTCTTGATGTGGATTGGTGAGTTGATTACTGAATATGGAATTGGAAATGGTATCTCTCTTTTGATTTTTGCCGGAATTGTGGCGGCTTTACCGATCGCCCTTACCCAAACTGCCACTATCTTTGATCAAGCCCAAGCTTTGAATATGATTATCATGACTGCATTGGGAATTTTAGTGGTGGCTGGGGTAGTTTTTGTTAACGAAGGTAAGCGCCAGATTACAATTCAGTATGCCAGGAGATTTTTAGGGGGTCGCGAGAGTGGGGGTAATTCAACTTATTTGCCGCTTCGGGTTAACCAAGCCGGTGTGATCCCAATTATCTTTGCAGTTTCCCTAGTCTTAATGCCTTCTTTTGCCGGTAGTTACTTGGCTCAGCTGCCTGACCCACGGCTTGCCGGTATTGGTCAGTGGTTAGTGATGAATTTCCAACCCCAAAATTTGGTCTACAATCTAGTTTATTTTGGTCTAGTGGTTGGATTTACCTATTTTTATACTGCGGTTGTTTTTAATCCGGTTAAAATTGCTGATGAAGTTAAAAAGCATGGTGGCTTTATTCCTGGTATTAGACCCGGGACTGCTACTGCTAACTACCTCAACTACATCTTATTAAGAATTACTCTAGCAGGTGCGATCTTCCTGGGTTTAATCGCCATCTTACCTTCAATCGCTTCCCAAATTACTGGTATTACCACTTTGGTGATCGGTGGTACCGGACTCTTGATCGTAGTGTCAGTGATTATGGATACGGCCAAGCAGTTTGAAAGTAAGCTAATTGAGAGAAGCTATGAAGGGTTTTTGAAGAAATGACGAAAATCCTAGTAACTGGACCACAAGGTAGCGGTAAAACTACGCACTCAAAGCTTTTGTCAGAAAGACTTCAGATCCCACTAATTGATACCGGCAATATGCTGCGTAATTTAGCAGAGACTAATACTTCTGATGGGCGTCGTATAAAAGAGCAGCTAGACAAAGGCAATTTGGCACCAGATGATATTGTCGGAAAGATAGTTCAAGCTAGGGTTAGTCAGGAAGATTGTAAATCAGGTTTTGTAATGGATGGTTATCCCAGAAGCTTAGAGCAATTGCAGGTTTTTGATCCGGGGTATGACCATGTTTTTTATCTAGATATTAGTGATAGGGAGGTTACCCAAAGGTTACTGGAGCGAGGTAGGGTAGACGATACAACCGAGTTGATTGCTAGAAGATTAGATCTATATCACGAGCGGACTGAACCAGTGTTGGATTATTATCAAGACTTAGATATTTTAACTAGGGTTAACGGTTCAGGTAGCATTGAAGAAGTAGAAAAGAGAATTCAAGAGGCGCTTTAAATGGTTGAAAAGCGGGACAAAAAACAGTTAGCGCTAATGCGAAAAAGTGGCCAGATTGCGGCCGTGACCGTTAAGAAGCTTTTGGAAAATATTCAGGCCGGGGTTAGTGGTACTGAGCTGAACCAAATTGCCCGGGATGAAATTAGCAGACTAGGCGGGAATGAGTCATATAAAACAGTACCTGGTTATAAATGGGCGATCTGTTTGACGATTAATGACCAGGTGGTTCACGGGATACCAACTGAGCGGAAAATTGAAGCAGGGGATTTGGTCAGTGTGGATTTGGCTGTTGAGTACCAAGGGTGGCACACCGATACGGCATGGTCGGTGTTAGTAAGGGGAGGAACTCGGAGTTCCACTGGAACTCCTCCGGGAAAAGGGAAAAGGGAAAAGTCGGAAAATGAAATGTTCTTGAGAATAGGTGAGGAGGCGTTGTGGTTGGGGATCGAAGAGGCGGTTTCGGGGAATACTGTTGGGGATATTGGGGCAGCAATTCAAGCAAAGATTGAGGGAGCTAACTTTCATGTAGTGAGAAGTTTAGTTGGGCACGGAGTGGGTAAAAAACTGCACGAGGATCCGGAGGTGCCGGGCTACGGTAAGAAAGGCACAGGTTTAGTTTTGGAAACTGGAATGACGATTGCAATTGAGGTAATTTATGCTAAGGGTACCAGTGAGGTGGTCTTAGATAAAGATGGCTGGACTTTTGTGTCAGCAGATGGCTCGATTGCGGGATTATTTGAGATGACAGTGGTTGTAGGGGATAAGAAAGCGGAAGTTCTGACCGACTGGCGAAAAGTTTAAAAATGTGGCTATGGGTTGTAATTTACGTTCAGGTTTGTTAAAATTAACAGGTTCAAAAAATGGATGAGGTATTAGAAGTTGAAGGTAAAGTAGTCGAGGTTTTACCCAATACTTTGTTTCGGGTAGAGATCGATAGATGTGAAAAACTGCCAGAACTAATTGGTAGGGTGATTTTATGTCATTTATCAGGTAAAATGCGGATTCACTATATTAGACTGCTCACTGGAGATAGAGTAAAACTAGAGATGAGTCCGAAATATGATTTGGATAAGGGAAGGATTACGTTCAGGTTAAAGTGAACCAGCGAATTAGCGAACTAGTTAGCTAGTCAACTGACCCGCTAATTAACTAATTATTATGCAAGTACAAGCAAGTATTAAAGTTAGATGTAAATTTTGCAAAGTGGTCAAGCGCGAAGGCGTGTTGTTTATTATCTGCTCAAACAACCCACGTCATAAGCAGAGACAAGGATAAAAATGTCAGAAGAAAAAAATAGAGAACCATTAATAAGCGCAAAGCCTGATAAAGAATCTTTTGTGGCCGATAAAGAGAAATTAGTTAGTTTGGCAGCAAGAGCTTCTCTATTTGGAGAGGTTTTGAGAGATATAGTACATGGGAATCAAATCCCACAACAAGAATTAGTTAGACTGTTTAGGTTTCATGCAGAAAGGTTGTCAAACTCTGAATTTTCTGATGAGGCTTACCTGTATGGTTATGATGAAGATCGAGCGAAGGAAATTATGAATACTCAGCTTAATAGTTTATCTTGGCTTTTAGATCTTGATGTGATGGAGGATAAATAATGGCTAGGATTGCGGGGGTGGATTTACCGGAGAAGAAGCGAGTTGATATTGGTTTGACCTATATTTATGGAGTAGGGCGAGCTAATGTGGTTAGTGTTTTAAAGGAATCTGGAGTTGATGGAGGAATTAGAATTAGTGATCTGACGGATGATCAGATCAGTAAGATCCAAAAAGTTGTTGATAAATTTAAAGTTGAGGGAGATTTAAAGCGGGATGAAGAGCAAAATATTAAGAGGTTAGAAGATATTGGGAGTTACCGAGGCATTAGACACAAAAGAGGTTTACCGGCTAGAGGACAGAGAACTCGGTCAAATGCTCGAACCAGACGAGGGAAGAGAAAGACCGTTGGTACAGTACGCAAAGAAGTAACAGCTAAGACAGGAGGAGCTAAATAGGGTATAGCGACAATATGCCCCTCTTTCAGAGGGAGGGTCTAGGGTTTTATTTTCAAAAACTACACCCTATTGGCTAGACCCTAAACCCTAAATTAATATGGCTAAGAGACAGATTAAGTCAAAATCAAATAAAAAAGTAGAAGTCAAAAACGTTTCTAATGGACGCGTTTATATTACAGCCACTTTTAACAATACTTTGGTGACCCTAACCGATGCTAGTGGTAATACTTTGGCCTGGGGCTCGAGCGGAGCTTCAGGCTTTAAAGGAGCTAGAAAAGCGACTCCTTTTGCTGCGATCTCAGCAATTGAGGTCGTGGTGGCTAAAGCTAAAACCCTAATGATGAATACAGTTGAAGTCTATATTAAAGGCCCAGGACCAGGTAGAGACGCTTCAATTAGAGCCTTAAGAAGCGCTGGAATCAATATTACTATGATCGCAGATGTCACACCAATCCCACATAACGGACCTAGAGCCAAGAAAAGGAGGAGAGTGTAGTGGCACGTTACACAGGACCCAAGAGGAAGCTATCGCGACGTGAGGGAATTGCCTTGTTTGGTAAGGATACCAAGTCTATGGAGCGGAAAGGGGCAATTTTGCCTGGTATGCGTGGTACTAAGTCTAGAAGAAGAGTCACTGAGTACGGTGTTCAGCTTCGGGAAAAGCAAAAAGCTAAACGGATGTTTGGCATGCTTGAACGGCAGTTCAAAAAGTATTATACTAATGCTAGTAAGGTTAAAGGGGCAACTGGTTTAGTTTTATTGCAACTTTTAGAAACAAGACTCGATAACACTGTTTACCGACTGGGGCTCGCTAAGAGTAGAAATGGTGCCCGCCAGCTTGTTAGCCATGGCCATATTCAGGTTGATAGCAAAATAGTGACTATTCCATCGTTTCAGGTTAAATCCGGTCAGGTAGTTGCAATTTCAGCTCAGATAGTAGATAATATACAGGTTAAAAAAAGTTTAGAAGAAGCCGGATCTTTGCCTGAGTGGCTAGAAAGAAAAGCCGCTGTAGGTAAAGTTTTGAGGCTGCCGAATAGGGAAGAGATGGAGCCAGGTATTAATGAGCAGCTGATTGTGGAGTATTATAGTAGATAAGGAGTTGAAATTCTAAGCACAATATGCCAAATTTGCTATGCAAATTAGAAGCACGAAATACTAAACAATATTAAAATACAAAAGATTTAAAATATTTGGATTTTGAAAATTGGAACTTGTTTAGGATTTAGATATTAGGATTTAGAGTTTAAAAGCTTATGTTTAAAGTTATAAATGAAATAGAGACAAATAATTATACAAAGTTTGCACTAGAGCCTTTAGAGGAAGGTTTTGGCCACACTATCGGTAATAGCTTGAGGCGGGTGTTACTCAGCTCACTTGAAGGCGGCGCCATTACCTCAGTTAAAATTGCTGGTGTCGCTCATCAATTTAGTACTATTGCTGGTATCTCCGAAGATGTTATTGAAATCCTCCTAAACCTTAAAAAAGTTCGCATTAAGATTTTTTCCGATAAACCGATTAAGCTATCAATTAAAGCTTCTGGAAAAAAGCAAGTTAAAGCTGGTGACTTTGAAATTACTGGAGACGGTGAAATCGCCAACCCAGATTTAGTGATTGCAACTTTAAACTCAGCTGATGCTAAGTTAAATATGGAGATGGTCGCTGAAAAAGGTAAGGGTTATTCTAGCGTTGAGGAAAGAAAAGTTGGTGAGATTGGCCAGATTGCCGTTGACGCCATTTTTAGTCCAGTGGTTAATGTTAACTATAGCGTTGAACCAACCCGGGTTGGCCGCACTAGTGATTTTGATAAATTGATTTTAGAAGTTACCACTGACGGTACCATTACTCCTGAAGAAGCTTTGAACCAAGGAGCTAAACTACTAAGCGCTTCATTTAAACAGATCTATGAACCAGCTGCAATAGTTGATGAAGCTTCTGAAGTTACTAGTGCAGTTTCTGATGAAGTTTTAAAGATGAGCGTTGAAGAGATTGATCTACCAGTTAGGATTACCAATGCCTTAAAAGCTATCGATATTAATACCATTGAACAGTTAGTTAATGTTCCTAGAATTCAGCTGATGAAAGCTAAGAATTTAGGTAGTAAATCTTTAAGCCTAATTTCAGAAAAGTTATCTGAAAGGGGGCTAGTCTTAAGTGAGGCATAGAGTTTATGGTAAACACCTGGGACGTGATGCCAATGGGCGAGCCGCACTTTTTAAAAGTTTAGTCGGTTCGCTGATTCTCCATGGTTCAATCGAAACTACCCAAACTAAAGCAGCTGCCATTAAAGGTTTAGTTGATCAAATAATTAATCAGGCTAAACACAAGGAAACTCGAAGATTGCTACAGTCATTTTTAACCCAAAAAGTAGTGGTTGATAAGTTAGTTAACGAAGTCGTTCCTAGTTTACAATCTAGAAATTCCGGTTATACTTCTATAATTAAATTAGGTAATCGTTTAGGAGATAATGCCATGGTGGTTCGGATGAGCTTGTTAACAGATGAAATCAGATCAGATCAGAAAACCAGTAAATCAGTGGCTCGGCAGGTTGAAGAATCAAAAGTTTCTGATACACAGATCCAAACCGATACTCCGATCTCATCTGATCTATCTGAAAAGCCAAAGACCAAGTCAGTTAGAAAGGTGGCTAAATAATGAGCGGTACTAATACCTTATCTATTAAAGATGTTAAAAGAGAAAAGCATGTTATCGACGCTTCAGGTAAGATATTGGGTCGGCTATCAACTGAGGTAGCCGGACTTCTGATGGGCAAACATAAAGCTCAGTTTGTGCCATATTTAGATACTGGAGATTATGTTGTAGTTAAGAATGCTACAAAAATTACTGTGACAGGCAAGAAAGCTACTGCCAAGAGATATGTCAGACACTCTGGTTACCCCGGAGGTCTAACAGTGGAGACTTATGATAAATTAATGGTTCGAATGCCCGCGAGAATAATTGAACACGCCGTTCGCGGAATGTTACCAAAAGGCAAACTAGGTCGAGCCATGTTCAAAAAACTAACAGTACTGAAAGGTGAAAACTAATGGATCGTTATACAGCCGCAGTTGGCAGGAGAAAAGAAGCGGTTGCCAGAGTT
>Ga0209542_10009225_pt1 | contig 18157 bp, 23 predicted proteins | sample RifCSPhighO2_01_FD_184028 | JGI IMG/M metagenome (GOLD analysis project Ga0209542, IMG submission 184028) | Soil microbial communities from Rifle, Colorado - Rifle CSP2_plank highO2_0.1 (SPAdes) (version 2) | ecosystem: Environmental > Terrestrial > Deep subsurface > Rock core/Sediment ...
GCTTCTTATCAATTAATTTTATTGTTCTCATAGGATATCTAAGGATATCCTAAGTATTTAAACCTTTGGTTTTTATTGAATAAATCAAATTGGACAAGGCTATCGAGGGATTTTACAAAAGTCTAGGTTAAGATAATTAATAATAACAATTGTAAAGACCAGCAATTTCTGTGGAATCTAAATTTTTATTAAAGATTATAAGTTCATCTATTGAACCTTCGAAATTATTACTGGCTGCACCCATTGCTCTACTTCCTATAATGACATTTCCAGAACCAGTGGTTTTTGAACCGCTTAATGTTTTTGTCTTGTCAAAAACCCCGTCAACATATAAAGTGATATCAGTTGAATTAACCACTTGACATCCATGATGCCAGACATTATTATTAACAACAGCATTACTATCTATAGTATTACTATCCATATCATACCATACATGCCCCCTTAATTTAGTTTGAAAACTCATAAGTAAATAATCTCCATCAGAAGTTAAACCATAACCATTACTAATAATATCCTCCTCAGTTCCATTTGTAATAAACCAAGAACATAATGTAAAATTTTTAGATGCAATTCCACTAATAATTGAAATTGGACCTAACTCAATCCAATCTCCATTTCCATCAAATGTATAAGCTCCATTCAATTTACCAGAGCTGTTAGAGGTTACATCTCCACGAATAATTCCATCATTCCCATTTCCAGAGTTATCATTAGTATCACCATCTAAAGGCATATACAAAACAACTGAATCGGAGAATGATGTTGCACTAAATCCTCCAGGTTTAATGTGGCAATAAGCATAATTAATATTAGGATTATTCATATTTTTTACTTCTTTAGTTGAACTAATACCTATATTGGAATTATAAATCGGTATAACCGTTACCTTATTTACATCTTTAATTCCTATTTGATTCTGAGTGAATCTATAAGTTTTTGTCTCTTTTGATTGAATATTTAAATTTTCTAACTTTAAATTATTTGTTTCTCCTTTTGAATTTTCGAAAATAAATTCAAGTCCATCTATTTCTGATCCAGAAATATGAATTATTTTAATATCTGTAGAATTATTTGGATATAAAATAAATTCTTTCACTCTGATAATAGAAGGATTAGATTGACTTTCAATTTCTTCTGCAGAATCCGATATTAAGTTTGATACAACATTCCATACAATGATTATAGCAGCCAATACTAATAGTATTATAAGAACAGTTGTAATAATCTCTGATTGGCTTTTTTTACTGAAAATCACTCTTCTACCCTCTTTCATTTTATATATTATAATTTTTAAGTATTTAAAATTATTGTTAAGTTTCTAATTAAAGTCATCTAACTTTTTGCAATTTTATTTCATTAATGTAAATATTTATTTTAAGGCTCCTCTTGCTCGCCTTTTCCCGTCGGTAAGCTATAAAAATTATTTAATAAGAAATTAACTTATGCATATAATAATAGGATGGATATTTAAGAAATGACGATAAGTTTACAGTATCTGTTAAGTTAATCAATAATAACAATTATATAAATTTTCCATTTCTGAATTAGAAATCGCTTTATTGAATATTATTACCTCATCAATTGAACCATTAAAATCAAAGTTTGTATTACTATTTCCATTTTTTCCTATAAAAGTGCTCATGCTTGATAAACCTGAATAATAAATTGTCTTTGGATGATTAGTCTTAGAAACACTCACCCCATCCACGTATAGTTCTTGAAATTCAGTATTTTTGAAAACATATGCAAAGTGATGCCATCCTTCTCCGACAAAAGTAGAAGGATAATTAGTATAAAGCCATCCACCATTATAATGGTAATTCCCACTCAAATTTCCATTGCTATCCAACCTTATAGAAGCATAATCTCCTATAGATATTAATTCAGCCCCCTGTTTATCAGCAGAGTTTAAATTTCCAAAACCAACTAAAGTAAATTCTGTGGGTTTTTCCATAAGTCCATTATATTGCAGATAATCATTGCCGTCAAAAGTATATCCATTAATTTCAGAATTATCATCTGGATTTTTTGTTGGACATGTTGTAGTAATACAGGTTACCGAATTCCTTTTTTTAGAAGCATCTTTGGTATCATTATCAAATGGGAGGTATAAAACAACAGATTCTTCAAAATTTTCACCTCCAAATTCCAATGCATTTACATTGCAATAATCATTTTTCTCATCCTTTCCCTCCTCAATTATGCCTGTATTGTCATTATTAGTAGTAATATTATTATCATTATTTTCTTTTATATTATTTCTAGATATTAACATCAAGGTTAATACAATAATTATCAAAACAACAAATAAAATCACAATACTATTTGTTATATTTTTAGAATATCCTTTCTTTTCCATTATTATAATTATCAGATTAACTCTTCGTTTATCTCTCCTATATTCTTTAATATATAATTATGAAGCCTTTGGATTATTATATCTTGTAATTCTTCTTTTAATTTTCCTGTACATTTTGAGACATCATTTTCAGGGAAATTACTATCTCCCTTGTCTAATATGCACGTCATTTTTTCCCCTTCTAATTTCTCACTGTCTATAGTTCCTTCTTTCATTTTGAATAATTCAACTTGAACCATGCATGAATTTTTGTCAACACTTTTTTTTATTGTATATATCCATGAAGCCTGTTGATCTTCTTTGATCCAAGTTGCTCTTTTGCAATTCTGCATTGCATCAACAAAACATACAGCATCATTGCATGGTTTTATATTTAAAAAAATAGCCCAATATACAGCAGCAATTAGTAAAAAAATAAGGATTATAATAGAAAGCCCAGTTCTAAACTTTAATTTTTTATACCCCTGAGAATCAAGAAAATCGCTTAACCTAAAATCCCTGCTTTTATTAACATTTACCATCTTTTTTATTATAAAAATATTACAAAATCTATAGAATAGTATAATATTTAAATTCTTTGTTGACTTTCTATTTTTTATTCAAAACTTCTGCTATTTTCTCTTCAAGATTTTTTTCTATAATACTAATCTCTCTTATGTCATCTTCCATTTTACCAATAGAATTTACTATATTTGCCATACCAGAAATAAAACTTATAAAACCTGTTGGAGCAGTAATAGAATAATAACCATTATAAGCAGAAACGCCTGCAACTAAACCACCTAATACGCATGCAGTATTTGCAGCATAACTTACTTTTCTTCTATATTCCATTTATTTTAAATCAACATAGTCTTTAAAAACTTTTATATAATTAAAACAAAATGGATAACCCAACACAAATTCAAGATTTAATAGAAAGAAAAGTAACAAGGGGTAGTTTTTATGATAAAATAGAAGGAGATATAGATCTTATTGTTCCCAAAAATCTACAAAATAGAATAGAAGGTTTGAGAATTTATCTGACAAATCTTGAATATAAATCAGGAAGAATCCATTCTTCTGATCCAAGAGAAAAAAGAAGGTTATGCTATTTCTTACATGATGAAAATTATGGATTAATAAAAGCCGCTTTAGTAAATGAAGATGATGTAGAAAGAATATAAATAATCATTATTTAATTTTTTACATACTCACCAAATTAACATCGGTATCTGAAGAAACAAAATTTGTTGCAATTAAATTGCTGCAGCCTAAATCTTCACAGGCTTCTATAATTCTTGGAGTTGCTGTGCCATCTATTGCAATTATATAGGGTTCTTCATTTTCATTAAGTCTTAATGTAGTTAATCTGCTAAGAGGCATTTTTATTATTTTTTCAAGATCTTTATTGAATATAACAAAACCTTTTGTTCCAACTAAATCTTCAACTTCTGCTCTAATCTTTCTTTTTTCTTCTTCACCAATCTTTTTAACACTCTTTGAAGAACTTTTTCTTTCTTCAGTTGTGCTTTCTCTAGTTTCTCTGCTTGAATATCTTTTTTTTTCACCTAAATATTCTGAAACTGATGTTTTTTTCCTTAAAGATTGTAATATCTCCTTTCCTGTAAGCTCTTCCACTTCTTTTCCATCTGGAGCAGATGTAATAAAATCAATTTTTGCATTCTCAAGGACATTTTTTATTATAAGGTTTCCACCTCTATCTCCATCAACAAATAATATTACTGATTCTTTTTCTTTAGTTAAATCTTTTATAGTTTCAGGAAGTTTTGAACCATTCATTGAAATAACATTTTTAACACCATTTTTTAATAAATTTATAACATCAGCCCTTCCTTCAACAATTATCAATTCATCACCAGAAATATCCCCGCATGGAAGATTTTCAGTTCCATAAGTTTGCATTCTTGCAATTTTTGCAGATTCAACTATTTTGCTGCTCATTTCATTTACATCATTATCGCTCTCTCCAAATCTCTCCATTAATTTTTTTGCTCTTTCTAGAATATAATCTCTTTTGCTTCCTCTTATATCCTCAATATCTTCTATAGTTATTTTGGTATCACTTGGTCCAACTCTTTCTATTGTTTCTAGAGCAGCAGCAACTATTGTTGTTTCACTTTTATTCATTGCAGATGGAACTTCTATCTCTCCAACAGTCTTTCCATCCTTATACTGAGAATCAACTTCAATTCTTCCTATTTTTCCAGCTTTTTGAAGCTCCCTCATTTCAAGATCATCTCCTAACAAACCCTCAGTTTGACCAAAGATAGCTCCAATTATGTCTGGTTTTTCTACTACTCCATCTGCTTCAAATCTCGCATGGATTAGGTACTTTATTGAAACTGGACTTATTTTTGCCATTTTTACTTTCTTATTTTTTAAACTGAATAAAGCACACTAAGAAAAAGATATTATAATCATCTACTGCAACGAATCTCAGATGAGATTACAATCACTCTTTAAATTCCGAAAATGAATGTGATGTGAACGGAATAATCCTTAATTTGTGATTTATGATTTGTGATATGTGATTAAGTAATATCTCTTAGTTATAACTTTATTATATTTACTATATATAATATTACCTGAATATATTAACTTATAAATCTTTCGATTTTAAGGGCTTGAGAAAAATACGGGACTAAAAAATTAGAGGGAAGAGTTACTGGAGGGGGTTATTTTTCTATAGACAAGAGAACTAATAGGATAAGATTTTATGATAAAAGCCCAGCTTATGGCAAGTATAATAAATTGTTAACAGAGCCAATAGCAGAATTTTTAAAATCTAAATATTTTCCAGAAGCAGAGTTTATTTTTGAGTAGTTTTTTATAATAATCAAAAATAATAATATTTAAATACTATGGTAATAATATAAGTTTATAAAAAATTGAGGTAGAAAATGAATCAAGACGAAGATTTTGATGAACTAGATGATCTTGAACTCGATGAAGAAGAAGAGTAATTATTTTTTATTTCTTTTCTATTTTGATTAAACTTTTTCAAAAAGTTTAGTTTTACTAATCCTATTTTTATCTTCTTTGAATAAGTATCATTTTCGTCTGTTATTTCTGTATTTATAATAACTTCAAAAGTTTTTTCTGCATTCTGTATATAAGCAAATGAAACAATAACTTCTTTGATATCCTCAATATCAATTTTAAAATCTGATAAATCATTAAGTAAAAGTCTGTTTGCATAGAAAACTACTTTATGCAGTTTTGAAGTTTCTGCCCTTTGTGGAAAAATATATTTTTTTAACAAATCAATATAAAAATTATCAATATCTTCCTTTTCTAATATAGAGAAAATATCCGATAAATAATCTCCATTTTCAGGATTGATAAAATTAGAGAGGATATTATAATTTATCTTTTCAAAAATATCTTTTTTGTTTTTCATAATAATATGAATGTATAAATGTTTATAAATTATGTTTTTGTACAAATATAAGAATGCTCAAAGATAGTCTAGCTAAAAAATATGCAAGAAAATTCTGTGAAGAATATGATTCTCCAAATACTAAAGTGAGACTAAAAGAAATAGGAAGAATTGTTTCTGACAATGGATCTGAAACTGTTCTTGTTAATGGAGAATATGCATTTGGGCCTCATCAAACATGGCCTGCACAACTTGATGATTTTACCTATTTAGTTTCTAGAGATCATTCTCATAGAAAAATAGATTATGAAACATTTAGGAATATACTTTTATTAGAACATCCTGAAATTCCTAAAAGAAATTATATTTCTCAACAAGAATACGAATATACTGTTCAAGAAATGTTTAGTAGTGTAATAAATGGAATGAAGATGGGTAAACTTGAGAGAATATTTAAAAGGAAAATGGAAGAAGAGGAAAGAAATACACCAGGATTATTAAGACCTTTTGTGAGAAGTTCTAATAAGAGAAAAATAGTTGATTCTTTAAGACCTATTATAGATAGATTTTATGAAGATATTCCTAATTATTCTTATAAAGCTCTTTCTTTTGATAATAATAGGGCAGCTTAAAATTCTCATGTTTAGAATTTCTTAGAAACAGATAATATAGCTCGGGTTATTGGTTTTATATTAAAATCTATTTAGAGATTTGAAAACTGGGAAGGTCGAGCTTAGTTTTATTCAGAAAACAATCCAAGTTTAATCGGAAGTTCTAATTCAATTTCTTTGAGGTCTTTTGATCTTTTTTTAAATCCTAAGATGCCAATGCCTATCACTTCATTTGTTTTATTATCCTTAAAGAGTGTTATACCTCTTTTATTAGGTATTTCTTCCCCATAATTTGGAGTTGGAGTTCCTGCAAATATTTCCAAATAATCAGATCCTTCATCGTAATATAAACTCATTGTTCCTTTTTTCATTTTAATTGTTTCTAGATTATTTTACTTAGAATTAGGGAGTGATATTTAATGGAAAGTCTATATTCATTTTTTTCATAATCTTTTTTAAAATGTCAGGTCTTTTTTTGAAACTTATAATTCCTACCCCATATAATTTCCCAGTTTCATCTACTTTATGTATAAACACTCCTGGTTCTATTTCTTCAGAATGTCCCTCTTTCGGAGATTCTCCAAATAGGATTTCCAGAAAATCTCCTTCAGGATCATAGTATATATCATAAGTTTGAAAATCTTGAACTTTCATTTTATATTAGTCTCTAAATAAGCAGTTATTATAAATCCTTTTCCATTTAAATATCTTACTGCAACTAATAAGTATTTTTTAGAATATGCTGCATGTTTTAAATATTTAAAGTAATAACTAACATTTTCATCGTATAAACTTTCTGTAATTTTTATCGGACTAATTAAAGCTTCTTTAATCTCTTCAAGATAATTTGTCATATATTTATGGTATTTAGTGATATGTTGCCATTGCCTTTTTGTAAGCCTAATCTTCCTACCAGTTTTATCAGTTATCTCAAAAATATTAATCATACAGAAATATATTATTTGGTTGTTAAAATTAACTGAAGATTTAAATATAGGAACGCCAGCGCCGAGATTTGAAAAAATAAAAATTCAATTATAAAAAATAATTAACAATTAGAAAAAGCTTTCCTTAAAACTTTTTAGGAACAAGATCATTGCAAACACCAGCAGCAACAGTAGCTCCAGCATCTCTTATTGCAAATCTTGCCATGTGAGGATTAACAGATGCTTTTTCTATTACAAGGTTTCCCATTGGTTTGAACTTGCAGACTGCAACATCTCCATTCTTTAAGAAATCAACAGTACCTGGCATAGGCTGACCGCTTGTAGGATCAATCTTGTGAACAATTTCTATTAACTGACATGGAACTTGTGCTGTGTGAACATGGAATACAGGTGTGTATCCTTTTGCTATAACAGTTGGATGATTGATTACAGCAACTTGTGCAGTGAATTCTTCAGCCATAGTTGGTGGATTTGATGCATCAGCTATAACATCTCCTCTTGCAATATCCTTTTTGCCTATCCCTCTCAAGTTTATACCAACATTGAATCCAGCAGGTGCTTCAGTATATTGTTCATGATGCATTTCTATTGATTTTACTTCGCCGCTTACTCCTCTACCTGATCTTCCTGGAAGAACAATAATTTTTTGTCCAACTTTCATAACTCCAGTTTCAATTTTTCCAACAGGAACTGTACCAATACCAGTAATATCATATACATCTTGTATTGGCATTCTCATAGGTAAGTCAGTTGGTTTCTTTGGTTCTTCGAATTTATCAAATTGTTCGAATACAGTAGGACCTTTATACCAAGGCATTTTATCTGATTTCTTGAAAACATTATCTCCATTAAAACTTGAAACAGCTAAGAATGCAACATTATCTGGGTTAATTCCAACACCCTTTAATAATGTAGAAACTTCTCCCTTTACTTTATTAAAATCAGTTTCAGCATAATTAACAGTATCCATTTTATTGATAATTACTGCAATCTGTCCTACACCCATTGTTCTTAATAACCATAAGTGTTCTTTTGTTTGTGGTTGTACAGATTCTTTAACAGCAATAGTTAAGAAAGCTACATCAGCTTGTGATGCACCAGTAATCATGTTTTTAACGAAATCTTTGTGCCCAGGAGCATCAATAACTGTAACTTGTCTTTTTGGTGTTATTATCTTTTTATAAGATAAATCAATTGTAACTCCTCTTTCTCTTTCTTCTTTAATATTATCCATAACGTAAGCAAATTCAAAACCAGCTTTACCTAATCTTTGGGCCTCTTCTCTCAACTTTTTCATTTCTTGTTCAGGTAAAACTCCAGAATCATACATGAGCCTGCCTACGCATGTAGATTTTCCGTGATCAACGTGACCAACAAAAATTGCATTCAGTGTTGGTTTTATTGCTGCCATATTATTTTTTTGTATATTGTAATAAATTGAATTTAAAATTAATATATACTTAAAAAATAGGGTTTATAAATTTTTCTATGAGTCAAGAAAGAAAATTATTTATATGAAGGTAATATATAATGATAATGAGTATAGAAGAAGCAATAGAAGAATTAACAGAAAATTGTCCTCTGTTAGAAAATGAAAATTTTTTAACGCAATTTCCTTCTATAAAAAGTATAGCAACCTTTTTTAGATTCAGTGGCAAAAACAAGTTATAGACTTTCAGGAAGATATAAAATTTTTGATGATTTAAACATCAATAATATACAATCTTATTTATCCCTGCTTCAAAATGGAGATAAAGGGGCAATAAAAGCCTATACTGACACCAAGAGAAGTCTAGGATTATAAATTAAAACAATTTTTATATTCTAATAATTTATATTTATCATGAAAGAAAGAAATTCTGGTCTAATAATTGAAAATTTATTAAACAAAGTAAAGCAAAATAGGAAATATAAGACAATTTCAGAAGATATTGTATTAACTGAAATAAATAAATATTTGAAGTCTAATCAAATAAACCATTTTTCTAAAAATCAAGAAAAGCTGGCAATAAAAGAAATAAGAAAAAGATTGCATAGATTATATTCAAGTTATCAGACAAAAAAGAAAAACAAAAGAGAAAGTTATTTGGAAGATTTAAAAAAAGTAAAAAGTAAAAAAGAATTATTAGAATTAACAAAAAAATTTCTATCAATAGCAATATCAACAAAAGAAAGAATAAATGATTATGAATCAATTTATGAAAAAATATTTTCTATAACAAAAACACCAAAAGTAATAACTGATTTGGGAGCAGGATTAAATCCTTTAAGTTTTCCTTTAATGGATTTAGAAGATGAATCTTTGGCTTACTATTCTTATGACATAGATTTAAATGATGCAAATTTTCTGAATGATTATTTCAAAATATTAAAAGAAAATTTGAAAATAAATATAACAGGAAAGGCAGAAATACTTGATGTGTCAAATCCAGATAATATAAGAAAATTAAAAAGTTCAAATATAATTTTCATGTTCAAATTAATTGATTTGATAGATAACAAAAATAAGAAAACAAAGAAGATATCCGAGGATATAATAAAAACCATTTTTAAACTTAAAAAAGCAGATTTTATTGTTGCAAGTTTTGCAAAGAGAACTCTTTCTGGAAAATCAATGAATATACCAATAAGAAGAGGATTTGAATTAATGCTTGAAAGAAATAACCTTGCTTTTTTTTCATTCTCAACAGATAATGAAATATTCTATATAATGTCCATAAATCTAAAACCATATTCTTTAGAATAGGGTAGTAACTTTGTGGTTTTAGATTTTGGATCACAAGAAAATCCTGTGGATTTTCTGTGCAGAAAATTGAATAAATTTTCTTGCATCCCAAAAACCTAAAACACACGAAAGGTTTTTCTGATAAGAGAGAAATAAATTGATTAGTTGTTTTATCTCCCTTTATCATACCTTTCAAGAGAATTATTTAATTGTCTGCTAACCATCAAGAAAGTGCACCTTTTTGAGAATTCTTTGATATTCCTTGCACCAATATACGTTCCTGTGCTTCTTAATGAACCAAGAAGATCCAAAACAAAATCATTAACATCTCCTTTATATGGAATTTCAAGAGATCTCCCTTCGCTTGCTCGGTGATTTTGAATATTTCCATAATGTTTTCTCATAGCCTCTGTAGAACTCATTCCATAATACCTCTTGAAACTTTTTCCATTTCTTTCAATTAATTCTCCTCCTGATTGATCATGCCCTGCAAATAATGATCCAATCATAACAAAATCAGCTCCGCCGCAAAAAGCTTTTGCAACATCTGCTGGATAAACAACCCCTCCATCAGATATTATCAGCCCATACCCTTTTTCTTCACTTATTCCATGTGCAGCATCAGAGCATTTTTCAATTGCACTTAATTGAGGATAACCAACACCTGCTTTTCTTCTGGTTGTACATGCACTTCCAGACCCGATTCCTATTTTTATTATATCTGCTCCTTTTAAAAGAAGCTCTTCAGTCATTTCATTAGTAACAACATTTCCAGCAATAATTGTATGATTAGGGCATAATCTTCTTAATTCTTCTAATCTCTGTACATATCTTTCTAAATAAGCATTAGGAACATCAAGACAGATAAAATTAAATTTATCTTGCATGTTTCTATCAAGAATTTGTTTCAGTTTTTCAAAGTCCTCATCTATTATACCCATTGTATAAATAATATAATCAGGATTATTGAATTCAGAAAAAAATTTTTCAAGTTCTTCAACAGAATAAAATTTGTGTAAAGCTGTCACCATTTTATATTGTGATAATGCATAAGCCATTTCAAATGTTCCAGTACTATCCATGTTTGATGCAATTATTGGTATACCTGTCCATTCTCTTTTACTATTCATAAATCTAAATGTTCTCTCAAGTGATACATCTTTCCTGCTTGAAAGAGTGCTTCTTTTTGGTCTTATAAGAACATCATTAAAGTCTAATTTTAATTCTGGATCTATCCTCATTTTTTCAGCCTATTTTTTCCAGAATACCTATAAATTAATATTATAAAAACTTAATTGTATTCAATTGAACATGTCCATAAATCTTTCAGATTTTGGATCACAAGAAAATCCATGGGATTTTCTGTGCAGAAAAAATTATATTTTTTCTTGCATCCCAAAAACTCAAAAAGAGTTTTTCTGATTTTTATTAACATTTAAATATCCCTATTATTTATAATATATACTTAAAGAGGAAAATGAAAAAAACCAATTTTGTAGCTATAACTGTGATTATAATCTCATTTATAATAGGAATTTACTCCTATCCTTTGCTCCCTTCTCTTATTATATCTCATTGGGGTGTTGAAGGAACAGCTAACAAACTAATATCTAAATTCTGGGGATTATTCCTTATACCTATCATCTCAGCTTTTATTTGGGTATTATTTACAATATTACCAAGAATAGACCCTCTCGGAAAAAATATAAAAAAGTTTGAGGTATATTATGATAATTTTGCATTTATAATAATATTATTTCTTTTCTATATATACATACTAAGCATTCTGTGGAATTTTAGCATAGTTGTGTTTGATATGACAAAGATGATAACTCCAGTATTAGGTCTTTTATTTATTTACATAGGAACCATAATGAAGGGTATACCAAGAAATTGGTTTATAGGGATTAGAACGCCGTGGACAATGTCCAATGATATAGTCTGGAGAAAAACTCACAAGAGAGGAAGTAAATTATTTATTCTCTCAGGAATAATAACTTTTATTGGTTTATTTTTTACACGATATATAATATGGTTTGCATTGGTTCCAGTTTTGATTTCTTCAGCATATTTGGTAGTTTTCTCTTATTTTGAGTACCATAAATTAATTAGAAAAGTGAATATACAAACCAAAAAAGAAGAAAAATAAGAGAATTAAGGGAATTTATTATTCTCTTCAGCTTTGCTTAAAATTTCATTAAAAAATTCATGATCTTTTTGGGTTATAGGGTATTCTATACGTGACCTAAAAAAACAATTAAATTCAGTATATTTTTCATCTACTTTCCCATCATTATCATAATCAACCATATAAGTAGGCCAAAATGAATCACTAGTTATTTTGGTTATACCGCCATATCTGCTAACATAACAACCCTCAACTAATTTTGGTTCATTATTTGAGTTATTAGGCATAATTCCTAAAGGTAAAATAAGTGGTAAAAGAATAATCGAACTTCCTATTTTTTGTTTTAGAGTTTCTTTCATACCTGTTTTTATTAATTTGCAGATTATAAACATTATTGATGTGAATTATTATAAAAGAATAAATTTTTTTCTTTTGCCCTTATCTTTATTACAACTAGGGCATTTAACTCCCCATTGTACCATATCATATCTTTTAGTGCATATTCTGCAATGTGCGTATATTGGTTTCATTTTATCTTATCTTATTTAAGCAAATAATTTAGGTAAAGGTACTAGATAAATGTAGTATATAAACTTTCCTGTTTTGTAACTACTTGACAATTACATAATATCTATCATATTAACTTCATTAATTTATTTAAACAACATTTATCTATAGTAAATAATGATATCTAAAGAAGAAGAGAGAATAAAAAGAAGAGAGTTATATCATAGGAAGCAAAAAAAGAAAAGCTGGATTTTTTGGATTATATTAGGATTATTTTGGTTTTTGCTTCTTTTTGGATGGTTTTTCTGGGGGATTATCGGAGTTAATCTAGATTATAGCAGTGGAGAAAGAGTTGGAAGAATTGTAAAAATAAGTGAAAGAGGATTAATATGGAAATCTTCAGAGATAGAATTAGTAATTGCACAAGAATCAGGATTTATGACAACCTATGTTTGGGAATTTTCAATTGATAGAAACGATCCAAATGAAGAAGTGCTCAAAGAAGCATTACAAGAAGCATTTTATTCTGGAAAATTAGTTAGAATCAAATATGAACAAAAAGCAGGACATGTTCCATGGAGAGGAAAAACCTCTTATTTTATTAAAAGTATTACATTTTTGGAGTAATGAAGATGAAAGAATATCTAGATGAAGTAAAAGAAATACTAAATGAATTAGTCAGTGATTTCAAAGAAGGAAATAAGATAATCCAAGATAAAAGAAGAATGGCATTAGAAAAATTACTAAATGATGGATCTATTAAACATGCACTTATGGGGTTTGGTGTATTGGGCGGAGGAATGCTCTCTTATGGATTAAAGATGGATAGCAATAGATGGATTATTCAAGGAGGAGCATTTTTGTTAATTGATTCTGTTTATGCAATTGGTTTTTACGGTATTCCTTATCTAACAAATAAAATAAGACACATAAAAGATAAATCTCAAAAAAACAAATAATCAATTCTTACCTCTCAATCTTCATGCTTCCAGAATCTTCATTTTCAGGAGTATAAACTCCCTTATACATAAAAAGTGGAGCACCATGTCTTGGTTCATCAAGAATAGTTTGGCCTAGATATTTTCTGCAATAGACATTGTATTCTGTATTGCCATTGGGATTTTCATATAACTCTGCATACACTTTGTCTTTTGGAGCAGGTTGGATATTATCTTCATAAGGATGGTCTAATATATCATAAGCCCCCTCATCTTTATTAATGGGATCACCAAAAAGTTCAACTTCCATATCCTCAACACTTTTATCAAGATCCTTGCACAGCTTTTTTATTTCTTCATATGATTTTTGTGTTTTTTTGTTTTCTTCTAGAGAGATTTTATATTTTGTTGATATTTCCTCATTTGCTTTTTTTATTTCCTCATTCTCTGTTTTAATCTGTTGATAATCCTTGTGATATTCTCGAAGAGTGGATAAATTATTATAATTATTATATCCAACTGCTCCAAAACCTAAAATACTAAGAAGTGTCAATCCTAAATATCTCTTTGCCATTTTATTTTTATAAATTATTCTCAAATTTTGGACAAATTAAAATTATTTAAATATTGTGGTAAAAAAGTCAATATAAAATTTTGATCATTCTTCTTCGAGAAAATAAAAAAATTAAATTAAATTAATTTTTAGAAATTATTTTTACAAAATTTTTGAACAAAAAATTATTTTTTGAAATTTTTTTCATAAATATATGATTTAAGATAAATTGATTCCCCGTCGGTAAATTTTATAAGAAATTTTTTAAAAATGAAAAAAAAGATAAGTATTTAAACTAAAACTACTATAATATAATTATAAATGTAACGAGGTTATCTAAACATGGCAGCTAAGAAGAAGAAAAGTTCAAAGAAGAAAAAAAGATAATAACAAAAATCATTTTTTATTTTTATTTTAATATATTTTTTATTTTATACTCAATATAATTTTTAGAAAAAGTTTATCTATATACCAGACAAAACTTGTTTTAAGGAAACACCTTCTTTTAACAATTCTCTCACACCTTCAAAAGAAGGATTCTGATTAACTTTCCTTGCAAAATGTTTTTCATCTCCCTTATCGAGTGGCTTTGCATCGAGGGGGAAAGTACACCCGCTAATGATTCTAAATTTTAAATGTTTGGACATTTTCCCATTTGATGCAGAAATATTTGTTATATCCACAATATTGCTTCTTATGATACTATCGTACATTCTGTTATCTTTTCCTCCTTTAGTTTCAAGATACCATAATCTTTCACCAGCTAATCTCAATTCCCCATATCCTCTTTCTATTAAAATATCTTCTAATCTTACCAATAAATTTCTATTTCCTAAACCATTACCTTGTTTATTGCAGTAATGATTAATAAAAATATCATCTTCTCTTTCGTATAAAGAAAAGATATGCATGGAATCATTTAATCTGCCGTTAGTTAAATTATCATAAACAATAAAGAATTTTGTATTATCTAAGGGAAATATTGGGGAATTAACATAATCTTTTTTCTCCCAGTTTATATGTTCAAATAAATTTCTATCGATACCAAAGAAATTAGGAAGATTTTTATCTTCTATATATTCGAGTAATTCCTGCAAATTACTCATGTAGGATTGATAATCTTCAGTTTTAGCATCCTTTGTTAAAGGAGTATCTCCTGTTGATCTTCTTGAGAGATCAGGTAAAATTATTCCGTAAAAGATTTTACTCATTATATTAATAATCTCTTGCCTATCTCAACATTCTTGAAATAGCGTTTAACTCCATATTCTTGATGTATATAATCTCTTATTGATTCAAGGTTTTTTATGTCCTCACCAACAACTAATGCAATAATACCTCTATTATTAAATTGATCTCTTGTTCTCCTAAATTCTAAACTACAATTAAATCCTCTAGCTATATAAGAAGCATTATTATTAAGAGGATATATATTGGAGAGAATAAAATCTAAAGAAGCTGAATCATAAACTACTAACTCTTGAACTTTATCTATCCTATTCATTATCTGCTAAGCCTTTTCTTTTCCTTATATCTCTTATAATATTAGCTTGAAGATTCACTGGAACTTTTTCAAAAGATTGATCAATCATGGAGAATGTTCCACGTCCTTCTGTTGCAGATCTTAAATCACTTGCAATTCCAATCATTTCAGCAACAGGCATTTTTGTTTTTATTGTTACATGTCCTGCTCCTTGTTCAATATCTACAACTTGCCCTCTTTTACTTTGTAATAATTTAGTTAAATCTCCCATATTCTCTATAGGACCCTCTACAAGAAGAGTTTGAAGAGGTTCAAGTAAACAAGGACCCGCAGATTCAATAGACATTCTTATAGAATCTCTTACGGCAGGATACACTTGTGCAGGACCTCTGTGTATCGCGTCTTCATGAAGTTTTATATCTGTTAATGTTATTTTCAACTTTGAACATGGTTCTCTTGCCAAAACTCCTGCGTCTATAACCTGTTCAAATCCATCCATAATCATTTCTATAACTTCACCAATATGAACATTTCCCTTAATTTCGTCTAAAAGAACAGATTCTTTGTATATATCCCTGTATTGTCTAGCTTCTTCATTTGAAATACCTAATTCATTTAATTTGCTCCATAATTCTTCATTTTTCTTTTTTGTTCTTCCCTCTTTGATTTCTCCCTGTTTAATTGCCTGATAAACTGCATCTTCCAATGGTTCAACTATTACAAAAAATAGATTATGTTTATTAGGAGATTTTCCTTCTCCTTCAGATCCTTTTTTTGCAACAGTTTCTCTATAGACAACAAGGGGTTCTGATGTCTTTACTTCAACACCTTTCTCTGTTTTTATTCTATTTTCAATAATCTCTAGGTGTAATTCCCCCATCCCTGAGATTAAGTTTTCTCCAGTTTCTTCATTAATCTCAATCTTAAGAGTTGGATCTTCTTTTGCAACTTTTTTCAATACATCAATTAGCTTTGGTAAATCTTGAGGTTTATTCACGCTGATTGATTTTGTTATAACAGGCTCAAAAATATGTCTTATACTTTCAAAAGGTTCTTGTGGAGAAACTGTGATTGTTTCACCTGGTTGTGAAGTAATACCTGTTATAGCTAATACATTTCCTGCAGGAACACTTTCTAATTGTTCAGGTTTTATTCCATTATATACTAATACCTGTTGTATTCTCTGTTTCTTCTTATCTCCATTAAGATAAACTTCCATTCCTGGTTTCAATGTTCCTGAAAATAATCTTCCAGCAGAAATTTCTTTTCCAGACCTGGCATCAATTATTGTATTTGTAATTACAAATGCAGGTTCTCCATTTGGATCAGCAGTCATCAGGTTTTTACCAAATTCACTTTCTTTGTCTCCAGGCCATATTTTTGGAATACGATATTTTTGTGCTTCAAGTGGACTTGGAAGATGTTTTACAACTGCATCTAATAGAACTTCATGTAAAGGGGCGTTTTTCCATACCCAATCTTTTCTTTGTTCTTCATCCATACTATAAAGATCAATTATACTTTTGAAACTTATTCCCCTTTTCTGCATGAATGCAGCTGACATTGCCCAGTTATCTCTTGCACTTCCAAAGATAACACTGCCACTCATAACATCAACCTTCCATTTTTCTTTGTATTCTGGTTCTGCAATCTGTTCGATTAATAAATTAAAGTGTTCAATTATTTTCTTGAATCTTTCCTGCATTCCTTCAGGAGTTAATTTTATTTCTTTTATCAGCCTGTCAACTTTATTTATGAAAAGTATTGGTTTTACTCTTTCTCTCAACGCTTGTTTCATTACAGTTTCTGTTTGTGGCATGATTCCTTCACTCGCACAAACTAAAACAACAGTTCCATCAATAGCTCTCATAGCTCTTGTTACATTTCCTGAAAAATCAACATGCCCTGGTGTATCAATTAAATTGATTAAGAATTCTTTTCCTTCTACTTCATGAACCATAGAAACATTTGCTGCATCAACAGTAAGCAATCTTTCCTGTTCATCTGCATGCTGCCAGGTTGCCATTCCACCCTCTAAATCTCCAGCCAATTTTTCACTCATCATTCCTGCAGCAGCTAATAAATTATCAGTTAATGCCGTTTTTCCGTGATGTATATGTGCAGATGTTGCAATATTTCTTATATCTTTTTGACCGGATATAAGTCGTTTTATTTTTTCTAAACTTGTTTCCTTTTTCGCCATAATTATTATTCTATAATTTTAATTTATATCTACTCTAATATTAAACTAGAAGATATTAAAGGAATATAAATTCTGCTTTTTAAATCTTTTTATGTCCATAAATCTAAAACCCTATTCTAAAGAATAGGGTCGTAGCTTTGTGGTTTTAGATTTTGGATCATCCTAAAAACTCCAAACAAACCACATACTTTACAGGCTGAGTCACAATTCAAATAGTCTGAATTGATTATCAATTCAAAAAATAAGATTTTATTATTATGAGTTAATTTTCCTCTTGCTATCCATATCTTCTTCAAATTATGTGCAATACTTACCAAA
>Ga0209542_10009228_pt1 | contig 18154 bp, 26 predicted proteins | sample RifCSPhighO2_01_FD_184028 | JGI IMG/M metagenome (GOLD analysis project Ga0209542, IMG submission 184028) | Soil microbial communities from Rifle, Colorado - Rifle CSP2_plank highO2_0.1 (SPAdes) (version 2) | ecosystem: Environmental > Terrestrial > Deep subsurface > Rock core/Sediment ...
TTTAATAATCTGGCAACTTCAAATAAAATCTCTGCTCTTTTTGGAGCTGGAGTAGAAGACCATCCTTCATAGGAGTTTTGAGCAGATTTAACAGCTAGATCAACATCTTTTTTATTGCTCGTTTGAAACCTACCTATAATCTCTTCATTTGCAGGATTTAAGCTAGTAAAAGTTTTTTTGCTATTAGAATCAACCCATTTTCCATTAATGTAATTCCTGTAAATCTCTATTTTCTTCACCTTTTTAATAAAAATTGTATTCTTTGTTATATAAATTTTGTTAAAATCAAGTAATTATCTTTTCATAGTAACACTAAGGTTTAAATATTGGGTCTCTCAAAACTCCGTTATGTTTTGATAAAATCTCTTGCTCAGACGGCTCAAACAAAAGTCAGCCACCTCTTGTATTTTGCATTTCTGCCATGTATAATATTCGAGTATTCAGTTTTCAATTCCAATGTAATTGGCCCCGGAGCCTTTTCAAAGATCTTATCATCGATAGATAAAATAGGATGCACCTCTGCAGCAGTTCCTGTAAAAAAAGCCTCGTCTGCTTTGTAAATTTTGGGCAACTCCATCTTTATTTCCCTGACACTATAGCCAATATCCCTTGCAATTTTCATTATGGAATCTCTTGTTATTCCGGGCAGAATATTTCCCAAGCGTGGAGTTAAAATCTCTCTGTTTTTTACAATAAAAAAATTCTCTCCAGGCCCTTCTGCAACATAACCTAGGTGATCCAAAAGCAACGCTTCATCGTATTTCGCTTTTCTTGCCCATTTTCCAGCGCGGAAAGAGTTTGCATAATTCCCTGAAATCTTGGCATCAACTATAGAAGACTTTGGGTGCATTCTCATAACCTCGGATGTCTTTACTCTAGCAGGCTTTTCACCAAGATAGTTTTTCCAAAGCCAGACTGCAATCGCTATATTAGCGCGCTCTTCCTTTGGGCTTACCCCCATCTCGCTATGTCCATAATAAACCAAGGGCCTTATATAGCCCTCTTCTAAGCAATTTCTTTTTGCAGTTTTGACAATCGCTTTACTAATTTCTTCTTTGGTGAATGGAATATCCATATAAAGCATTCTTGCTGTATAAAATAGTCTCTTTATGTGATCTTCTAGTCTAAAAATAGCGCTCTTTCCGTTATCTGTCTTGTAAATCCTTATTCCCTCAAAGTCAGCAGTGCCGTAATGTAAAGAGTGTGATATAATGTGAATTTTTGCCTCATCCCATTGGACAAGCCTCCCGTCCATCCATATCAAGTCAGTTTTTTCTACCATATTAAGAAAAAGGCAAAACAATATAAAAGATTTTATATACTGCAAAAGTTAATTTGTATTATGGATTTAAAGTTGGAGGATGAGAAAGCAGGTTCACTTTTATAATATGGTTCTGAAAAAGAATTGAAGAAAGAATTGAAGTAATATTCCCATTGTCCTTCCTCTGCAAAAGGTGCCATAATAAAAACAAAGGATTAAAAAATAGAGACTATAGCTACGATATGGGATTCACATGATATTAATTAATCAAAGAACATTAGGATATATTTTAATAGGATTTGCAGTACTTTTAGGGATTGTTCTTATATTTGTTAAAACAAATGTAGATAAACAAGAAGCATTTCTTTGCGATACTATTCATTCAAATCCTAGTTTGAATATAGGACAATGTCCTGCTCATAATAGTCCTAATTCGTGGTTAATCTTGGTAGCCTTTGGAGTAGCATTTATTATCCTTGTGAGTGGATCATATATGGTTCTCCTGCCTGTAAGAAAAGAAGAAGACTTCAAGAAAATTGATATTTCAAAGCTGGATGAAGAAGAGAAAAATGTTTATGATTTATTAAAGAAAAATGAAGGTTCTTTATACCAAAGTGATCTGATAAAAGAGACTGAGTCTTCAAAAGTAAGAATAACAAGAATCTTAGATAAGATGGCTAGTAAGGGTATTATTGAAAGAAAGAGAAGAGGCATGACAAATATAGTTATTCTTAAATGAAACTAGTTTCATAGTTATTTATATAAGCTGTTTCTAGGATAGTATTTTTATGAAATCAATCAAAGATGATACTTTATTTAAAGTAAATTTAGGTTTATTAGTTATTGCCTTATTGGTGGTGCTCTTTAATTCCTATCAGTTGGCGCAAATTGGGCAAATAGAAAGAAGTGTTACTGCTAATGCTGTTGCGGGCCTGACATCTAGTATTATACCAACTGGAGTTCCTAGTATTTATGGCTCTGAGTTAGGAATAAGTTTTGATGATGTTTCTGCTTTAGATTCTTATAGAGCTGATGCTACTATAGCAAAACTAGGCCAGCTTGATACAAGCATAACATTGTCAGGTGCAGATAAGGAGAGATACATAAATGTGCTGTATAAAATGGAGAATGGCATGTCATGTGAGTATTGCTGCGGTGCAAGAGCAATAATATTTGAAAATGGAGAGCCTGCATGCGGATGCGCACATAGTTATGCTATGAGAGGTCTTGCAAAATATTTGATAACAAAACATGCTGGTGATTATGATGATAAGGGGTTGCTGGAAGAGGTTGGCAAGTGGAAGACATTGTTCTTCCCATCACAGATCCAAGCAAAAGCAGGTATCTTGGAAAGCCAAGGGATTGAATTAAATTATATTAATTTAGCTAGCAACAAGTATAGGGGCATTGAGCAAGGCAAAACTAGCGGTGGAATGGTGGGAGGTTGTTAATAATGGAAAAAGAAGAAGCTAAAGAAAAAAATAGATTTGTTTTGATATCACCACATTATTTTTTTATTATTTTAGTTGGTTTACTGCTTGTCTTTTCAATTATACAAGCTTTTCAGATAAGTTCTGTGGAAGACGGATTAAAAGGAAATAGTGTAATAACTGAAGGATCTTCTGGGGAGCAAGTTGTTTTAAGGAGCCCTGCAAAGCAAGCTGCACCAGCAATGGTTGGAGGATGTTGATATGAACAAGCTGCTGTTTTTTTCTATTTTTCTTATTATTGCTGTAGCTGTAGGAGGTTATATCATTCTTAATAATACTTCGCAATCAGAAGGAGAACTTACAGGCATGCTTGCAGGCATGAAAGCAACTATCTATAAATCATCATCATGTGGATGTTGTGATATTTATACTAAATACCCAAAAAAATACGGTTTTCAAGTTGAGATAGTGGATATACTTGATTTAGACTCGATAAAAACAAAATATAATATCCCAGGAAATATGCAAAGCTGTCATACTACAGTCATGGGAGATTACTTTGTTGAAGGTCATATGCCGATTGAAGCAATAAATAAATTATTAGAGGAAAAACCAGACATTGCAGGAATAGCTCTACCTGGAATGCCTTCAGGTTCACCAGGAATGCCAGGATACAAACAAGAAAACTTTGTGGTCTATCAGGTTGCAAATGACGGGGGTATAAGTGAGTTTATGAGGATTTAAGAAGAACATGAGAAAGCTTATAGTAATCTCTGTATTTATTTTAGTTATCTTTGCTACAGAAGTTTCTGCGCATTGCCCATTATGCACAGTTGGAGCAGGAGCAGCAGCTGCAGGGGCTGTTTGGCTTGGTGTTCAGAAAGCGGCTGTTGCTGTTTTAATTGGGGGATTTGCAATGTCAATGGGGATGTGGTTTTCAAGAGTTGTTAAGAAGAAATATATTCCTTACCAGAAAACTTTGATTATAGTTCTAGTTTTCTTATTGACTGTTATCCCTCTTCTCCCTATTATTGGACAGACGCAAGGATTTTACCTTTCTTTAGGAGGGAATTATGGTTCTTTAACAAATAGAACCTACGTTTTGAATATGAGTTTGATGACAAGTTTATTAGGAGGAGCTATTGTATTTGTTGCACCTTCTATTAGCAATAAAATTACAAAAAAAAGAATGGGTAAGATAATTCCATTTCAAGGGATTATTCTAACTTTAGTTTTATTAATAACAGCTGGAATAGTAACGCATTTTGTGATATAAAATGGCAATTGAGTATGTTTTGTATGGTGTGATTGGATTGTTTGTTTTAATTTTAATAGTTAAAGCATTTTTAGGAAAGATAGGAAGAAAGATATGCGCTATTTGTTTGTCATTTAGTTTAACGTGGATTTTTTTGCTTGTAATGTATTATTTTGATAGGTTTGAGAACCTATCTTTAATTGGATTAATGATGGGTCTTACTATTCTTGGGTTGTTCTATACATGGGAAAGGAATGTTAAGAAGCAAGCAACAATATTCAGGTTGCCTTTATTGTTGACATTAGTATTAATTGGATATTACTTATTGACATTTGAGAATTTAATTAAAGAAGCTGTTCTATTGGCTATTTTATGGGTTTTATTTGGAATTTTTTATCTTTACAGAAATAATAGGAATCTTAAAGGTTTTATTGATAAAATTGTGGAGTGCTGTAAGAAGTGGTAAGCCACTGGATTTATAAGAGTGTAATTATTTAAATCTTAAAGGATAATATGCCCAAAAAAAATTTCAGAATAGAAGGAATGCACTGTGCAAGTTGTGCTTCTAAAATAGAGAAAGCAATAAAAAAAATCAAGGGAGTTAAAGAAGCAAGTGTAAATTTTGCAACAAAAAAAGCTTATGTTGAGGTAGACGAAAATAAAGATAATGAAATCATAAAGGCTGTTTCTATCGCAGGAGATTATAAGGCAGTTTCTGAGCAAGGGAGTATACAAGATAAAGAAAGAGAAGATACAGCAACTTTCATTATTCTAGGCTTAGACAATCCGCATTGTGCGATGACTATTGAAAATGCTCTGAAAAAAGTTAATGGAATAAAAAACATTGAATTAAACATAAACCTGCATAAAGCAAAAATAATTTATTCTGCTGAAAAAGAAAAAGTCAGGAAAGCTATTGAAGACGCTGGCTATGAAATTGCAGGAGAGGAAAAAGTTGAGGAAGACATTGACCTCATAGAGATGCAAAAAGCAAAAAAAAGAATGTGGATCGCCTGGAGCTTTGCGGTTCCAATCGCAATAACAGGAATTTTATTTGAGAGGATCCTTGGAATTGAAAATTTTACGATAAAAATTCTTCCATTAATCTTGGCTTTTCCAATTTTATTTATTGCTGGTTATCCGACGATAAGGAGTGCTGTAAAATCTATTAAATACCTTTCTTTTAATATGGATGTTTTAATTTCTTTGGGAACAGTTATAGCATTTTTAACTGGCTTGCTGAGATTTGCTATGCCGATAGAAGATTATTCTGGAATAGGCGGAATGATTATGGCGTTTTTTTTAACAGGAAGATATGTTGAAGCAAAAGCAAGAGGCAGAGCATCTCAGGCAATAAAAAAGCTTATGACTCTTGAAGCAAAAACTGCAATAATTTTAGTTAATGGAAAAGAAAAGCAAGTTAGAATTGATGAAGTAAAAATTGGGGATGTGATGGTTGTTAGACCTGGGGAGAAAGTTCCTACTGATGGATTTGTTGTCAATGGCGAATCTAGCGTCGATGAGTCTATGGTTTCTGGAGAGAGCATGCCAGTAGAAAAGAAAAAAGATGACAAAGTTATTGGAGCAACAATAAATCAGGATGGGATTTTATATGTTAAAGCTACTAAGATTGGGAAAGATACTTTTTTGAGCCAGATTATAAAACTAGTTGAAGAAGCCCAGGGCTCTAAAATTCCAATACAGGCATTTGCAGACAAAGTTACAAGTTATTTTGTGCCAGTGGTTTTAATTATTGCTTTATTAGCTTTCTTTTCATGGTTTATTTTTCCTGAATTTATGAAATCTATTGCGGGTTTTTTTTCTTTTATTCCTTGGATTAATTTGGATGCAGGAGTTTTGACTCTTGCTTTATTTGCAGGAATAGCTGTTCTTGTAATTGCCTGCCCCTGCGCTTTAGGGTTGGCTACTCCGACAGCCTTAATGGTTGGTAGTGGAATGGGAGCAGAAAAAGGAATTTTAATTAGAAGAGGAGAAGCAATCCAGACAATGAAAGATATTAAATTTGTTGTATTTGACAAGACAGGGACAATTACAAAAGGGAAACCAGAAGTTACCGACATTTTTCCTGTAAATAATGAAAAAGAATTTTTAAGATTAGCAGCCTCGCTGGAAAAATCATCAGAACATCCTCTGGCAAAAGCAATTGTAAATGAAGCTGAAAAAAGAAAACTGAAATTTGAAAGCGTAAAAGAATTTAGGATCTTAAGAGGAAGAGGAGCAGAAGGAAAATTATCCGGAAAAAAGATTTTAATTGGGAACAGAAAACTTATGCAGGAAAATAAAATTAAATTAGATAGCTTAGAAGAAAAAATGCAGGGATTAGAAGAACAAGGAAAGACTGTAATGGCGCTTGTTTATGCTGGTGAGGTTCTTGGAATAATTGCAGTTGCAGATACTTTAAAAGAAGATTCAAAGGAGGCTATTTCAGAATTAAACAAAACTGGTTTTAGAACAGTTATGATTACTGGAGACAATGAAAGAACAGCGATGGCGATAGCTAAACTTGTTGGGATTAAGGAAGTAATTGCAAATGTTCTGCCTGAAGAAAAAGAAAAGAAAGTTAAAGAGCTGCAGAAAAGAGGATTTGTTGCTTTTGTCGGCGATGGGATAAATGATGCCCCTGCTTTAAAGCAAAGCAATGTTGGAATCTCAATGGGGACAGGAACTGATATTGCAATAGAATCCGGAGATATTGTTCTTGCTAGAGGAAGTTTAATGGGCGTTGTTTCAGCTATAAAGTTAAGCAAGGCCACATTCAAAAAAATAAAGCAGAATCTGTTTTGGGCATTTTTTTATAATGTAGTTGCCATACCTTTGGCATTTACTGGCTTGTTACATCCTATAATTGCAGAAATTGCAATGGCAGTTTCTTCAGTAAGCGTTATTACAAATGCAAACCTCTTAAGGAGGAAGAAAAATAAAATATGACTAAGTACTTTAAAGAGAAATTGGCTGGGACTACTGGGACTATATCTGGAGTTGCTGGTGTTCTTGGTTCATGGCAGGTTTGCCATAATTTATGTTTGGGGCTTATAGCATTACTAAGTGTTGTTGGGATAACTGTTGTCGGAATGCCTTTGTTGTTTCTAACAAAGATTGCAATTCCTCTATGGATAATCGCATTTGTACTCTTGCTAATAACACTTGGATTCTATTTTAAGAAAAAATGCATATCAAATAGACTGATCCTTATTAACTCGGGGCTTGTTATCGCAGGCGTACCTTTTCAAATTTTGCAGCCTTTCTTAGTTTTTTTCTGGATTCTTGGGGGGATGCTAGGTATTCTTGGAATTTCTTTATTTATAAAGGACAAGACTCAAAGGAGAAAAAATGAATAAAGATTATCTAGCTTATATAATAATTTTAGTTGTTGGTATAGTTGTCTTTGGAATTCTTTTTTTGTTGAACAGTGATTTTTATGCCAAAACTGATGCTGTTGAGGTTACTAATAGCCTTAAGCCTATTTCTTCAGGCAGCACTGACGAAGGTGATGTTTCTATAGTGTTAACTCCAATAAATGTTGCTAAAGGTATTATCCAGATTGAGGTAGCTGTTAATACACACTCTGTTGATCTTAGTCAGTTTGACTTAAAAAAAGTAATTACTTTAGAATATCAGGGTAAAACATTTAAACCCCTTTCGGCCTCTACTTTAAGCGGCCATCATTCATCTGGTATGATAACATTTGATGTTGGTAGTTATGTTGATGGATTCACAATTAAAATAAATGGAATACCAAGTGCTAAGGAAAGGGTGTTTGAATGGTAATTTACAAAAATGAGGCAAGGGTGTGATGTTTATGGAAGAAAATAAGGATATTTGGATATGGATTATAGTAATTGTAGCATTGCTTTTCCTATTCAGTAGTTTTGGAATGGGCGGGTATGGTATGATGGGCTTTGGAGTTGGATACGGATTTATTTTCATGCTGCTATTCTGGGGGCTTATTATTTGGCTTATATTTACTTTAATCAATGCGAGTCAATCCAATAAAACTGAGCCAGATTCGTTAACAATCCTAAAGAGAAGATATGCTTCTGGAGAAATAACAAAAAAGGAATTTGAAAGCATAAAAAAGGAAATAAGGTAAGAAAATGAGATATAATGCAAAAGAACATTGGGAAAGTATTTACCAAACAAAAGAGCCTAATGAAGTAAGTTGGTACCAAGAAAAACCTGAAACGTCACTTAATCTAATATCTGAGACCGGCATAGAAAAAAATGCTAAAATTATTGATGTCGGTGCAGGAGCTTCAGAGCTTGTAGATAATCTTCTTGCTCTTGGTTTCAGAAACATAACCGCATTGGATGTTTCTTCAAATGCGTTAAATGAGTCAAAGAAAAGATTAGGAGATAGAACAAATAATGTTAAATGGATAGTGTCTGATTTAATGGAGTTTGAAACAAATGACAGGTATGGTCTTTGGCATGATAGGGCTGTTCTGCATTTTTTAACAGAAGAAGAGGATATTAGAAGGTATAAAGAATTAGTAAGAACATATTTGAAACCTAAAGGTTATGTTATTGTTTCAACATTTTCCGTTAATGGTCCAAAAAGATGTAGTGGATTGGATGTAAGGCAGTATTCCGAAGATTCCATGAAAACATTGTTTACTGGTTTTGAACACATTAAAAGTTTTGAGGAGGAGCATTTAACTCCGTGGGGATCCAGCCAAATCTTCATATGGGGAGTATTTAGAAAACGTGGTGATGAAAAATGAAACAAGAAGATTTTGCCTATATAGTTAAAACTAATAAAAGCTTTGATGATGCTGTTGTTTCTGTTTTGAAAGCTGTTGAGCAAAAAGGCTGGGCATTATTTCAGATTTATGATGTAAAGGAAAGGCTGGCTGCTAAAGGGTTTAGTCAGAAACCACTAAAAATAATCGAAATCTGTTCAGGTAAATATGCAAACCAATTCTTAAACAAAAATAGATTAACCTCTCTATGCATGCCATGTAAAATCAATGTTCTTGAGGAAAATGAAAAAGTAAAAATCGTTGGAATGAAACCGACTATGATTTCTCAATTCTTTTCAGAGGTAGACAAGAAGGAAGCCGAACAAGTTGAAAAGGATGTAATTGAGATGGTTGATAACGCGAGGTAAAACTATGAAAAAGACAATATTGATTTTGGTAATATTTTTGTTGGGTATTGTTGCTGTTTTGGCGCAGGAAAGCCACGATAGTGAAATTGAAGAAGGCAAGAAGCTTGTGGAAAGCAAAATAAGCTGCGACAAGCTAAGTAATGAACAGCTTGAAGCTATTGGGGATTATTACATGGAACAAATGCAGCCTGGAGAAAGCCATGAACTTATGGAGAACATGATGGGTGGAGAGGGATCTGAATCTTTAAAACAAGTGCATATAAAAATGGCAAAAAGGCTTTACTGTAATGAGAATGTTTATATCGGCTATGGGATGATGGGGTATGGGGGAATGATGGGAAATTATATGATGGGTTCAGGAATGATGGGAAATTATCTAACCTATTATGGTTATGATAATCTTTGGAGTATACTCTGGCTGATTTTTTTAATAGGAGTAACTGCCTTAATAATTTGGCTTATTTATAGATTTACAAAAAAAGGAAAAGAGTCTGAAACTCCAATTGGTATTCTACAAAAAAGATATGCTAAAGGAGAGATAAACAGAAAACAATTTGATGAAATGAGAAAAGAATTGAGGTAATATTCGTTAAATAAATTTGTCCTTCCTTAGTATTTTTTTCAACTCATTAATAGCTTTACTTCCTACCTCATAATCTACTTCAACAACAGGCTTATTAACTTTGATTATCCTTTTTAAATTAGCAGGGGTTGAATCAACAACTATATCACAAGGCACTTTGTTTATAGTTAGCTCTAATTCATGGACCTGCTTCTTTCCATAGCCCATCGCAGGCAATTCTCTTTCTAAATGCTTATACTTTCTATAAATCTCTTTTATAGAACCAAAAACATATTTTCTTGGATCAACAAGTTTTCCATTATACTTTTTAACAGCTAATGTTCCAGCTCCAAACTTCATTCCACCATGGGATAATGTTGGGCCATCACCTACTACCAAACATTTTTTGCCTTTAATCATCTCTGGCTTGTCAATAATTAATTCAGATCTGGCTAAGATTACCTTAGCTTTAGGATTATATTTCTTGATATTTTCTTTAACCAGCTCGATATCTTTTTTCTTTGCACTGTCAACTTTATTAATAACTATAACATCAGCCATCCTGAAATTTGCTTCTCCTGGATGATATAATAATTCATGCCCAGCTCTGTGCGGGTCAGCAACAACAATGTGTAAATCAGAAAAGTAAAAAGGCAAATCATTATTCCCGCCATCCCAGATAATAATATCAGCTTCTCTCTCAGCCTTTTTTAATATTTCCTTATAATCCACACCAGCATAAACGACGAAGCCATTATCAATCCAGGGCTGATACTCCTCTTCTTCTTCAATGGTAGTTTTATGTTTTTTAAAATCCCTCTCGCTCTCAAATCTTTGAACTCTTTGCTTAAGTAAATCCCCATAAGGCATACTATGTCTAATAGCAACTACCTTTTTCCCAGAATCTTTAAGGATTTTCGCTATCGCCCTTGAAGTCTGGCTTTTTCCGGACCCTGTTCTTACTGCACACACAGATATTATCTTCTTTTTACTCTTAATTATCGTAGATTTAGGGCCAAGCAGAATAAAGTCCGCGCCATTTGCTAATGCGATAGAAGCTAAATGCATAACATCTTCATGCTTAACATCAGAATAAGCAAAAACAACTTTATCAACTTTAAGTTTTTTGATTAACTCTGGTAGTTTTTCTTCTGGATAAAAAGGGATATCTTTTTTATATAATCTGCCGGCTAATTCAGCCGGAAATTTTCTTTTCTCAATACCAGGAATCTGTGTCTGAGTAAAGGCAACAACATTATAGTAAGGATTGTCCTTAAAATACGTTAAAAAATTCCAATAATCACGACCTGAAGCCCCCAAGATGAGTACACGTTTTCTATCCAAATAAATCACTCCTGTTTAAGATTGTATAAATCCTTCTAGGATGTATGCCAATATTATATTCTTCAAATATTTTATCGTCTAGCTTAATCGAAATATTACGTGTCATAGTATTATAATTATAAGATGTTATAGTTTATATACATCTCTTTTTTCACATAATCACCTAAAATAAGATAAAAATCATAGTCTTATATAGTTCTTGTTAATAAAAAAATACCCATCTTATTAAGGAATAGTTCATTTAATCTTTAAAGCTATCTTTAAAGCTTGTTCATCAAAGCCGACAATAACTTGGTCATCAATTAGAATTACAGGAACGCCCATCTGTTCGCTTTTCTCAATCATTTTTTCTCTAGCTTTATCATCTACAGAAACATCATGCTCTTCATACTTAACTTTATGCTCCTTAAACCACTCTTTAGTTTTTTTGCACCAAATACAGAAAGGCGTTGTAAAGATTTCAACTCTGGCCATAACTATAAATGTATTAAATCGGTATATAAAACTACTGTTCTATATACTATAGTATGTATAAGCTTTTAAATAAATATTTAGACATATAGACCTTATGGGAAAGAAATACAAAATAAGGTATGATAGGGAAAACTGCATAGGAGCGGCATCATGTGTTGCTGCAGCAGAGGATTTCTGGACTATGGACGAATCAACAGATGGAAAGGCAGATATCCTAAAAGGAAAAAATCCAACAACAAAAAATGGTTGGCAAGAATTAATTATTGATGAAAAAGATTTTGTAAAAAACTTGGAAGCTGCTAAAAGTTGTCCTGTTAATGTTATACATATAATAGATATGGAAACTAATGAAGAGGTGCACCTATAGTATGGAAGATAAAAAACCGGAATATAAGGTTACCTTCAGCAGTTTTAAACCAGGAATATGTATTTATGGTATAGATTATAAAGCAAATGAACTTTATTATCAAAAAGCAGTTATATGCCCACAAATAATAACTGGTTATGTTATACCAACTGATTTAGCCTTAAAAGAAATTAATCTAAATGATAAAGTTACAGTAAATAAAATAAAGCTTGATTCGGCAATAGATTATCTTCTTCTTATGGGTGATTTAGAAACAAGGAAGATGGATGGGGATAAAAATTTAGATGGAAAATTATGTGAAGCTATGAAAGGTAAAGGTTTTTATGTGGTCAAGGTTAATAATCCCCGGGAAATAGAAGAAGCCATAAAGGCACACAAAGATCTGCTTTATAAGTCTTATGTGGGGCATCTTAGGAAAATCTCAGAAAAGCAACTCTATTCATTCATAGATGAATATCCTTCTTTAGATATACATTTTGAACAGCTTTAAAGCAGATTATAAATTACAAATCCTATCATCGCTAAGGAGCTTAAGAGACCAAGAAGAGATATAATAGGAAACTTGCCGAAATTAACAGGACACCTAAAAAATCCTTTTTTCTCTTTATATTTGTATCTGAGTACTATTAAGCTTAAATTAACAGCTGCAAATGTTGCGAACACAAAGAAATTAGTTAAATTGGCTACAAAACCAATATCACCAATCAAGGCAAAGATAATAGTCAAGGTCATAATAGCAAATATTGCTACATAAGGTGTTCTAGTTCTTTTATGAACTAAAGAAAGTATCCCAGGTAAAAACTTTTCCTTTGCCATCCCATAAGCCATCCTAGATGTGGCGACCATTATAATAAGGATAGTATTAGAAGTTGAAAATAATGCAATAATTCCTAATAAAAGAAATGCATAACTTCCTAAAGACGCAGCAGCCACAGAAGCGAGAGGAGCACTACTCTTGCTTAATTCCTCCCATCCTAGAATACTAACCGCTGAAATAGCTACAAGAATATAAATAACTGAAGTTATGGCAATAGAATAAAGCAAGGCTTTAGGTATAACTCTCTCAGGATTTTTAGTCTCCTCACTTAATTTTATAATACTTTCAAATCCCAGATAAGCAAAGAAAACCAAAGCGGCGGAGCTAAATACCCCCGTAATCCCTTTTGGCATATCCAGATAATCTACTCTGCCAAAATATTTTAATCCTAAAATGACAATCAGCAACAAACCAATTAATTCAATAAAAGTTGAAATAGTATTAAGCCAGTTAGTTTCTTTTATTCCAACAAAATTAATCAAAGTCATTAAAACAATTATTAGAATAGCAGCTAATAAAAAAGGAATAGAGACAAGTTGTGTAAAATAACCTGCAAATCCTAGCGCAACTGCAGCAGCACTAATAAATCCTGCAGCGATCACGCTAAAGCCAATAAAATAGGCAAATCTTTTTCCCAGAGCAGCCTTTACATAATCAAATTCTCCTGCATCGCCCTTAAATCTAGTTGATAATTCAGCATAGCTTAAGCCAGTAAACAAGGCAATGACTGCAGAAATCAAAAATGCCAACCATGTTGCATTACCAGCGCTGCTAGCAGCAACACCAATTACAGCAAAAATCCCAGCACCAAGAATTATCCCTATGCTAGCTATAGTAACTTGAAAAAGCCCAAGCTCTCTTTTTAATCCAACCTCTTTTTTTTCCACAATAAAATATTTCTCTCTCTGTTTTTAAATCTATTTCTTTTTGGGGGAGTATTCCAATTAGTTAAAGACAAGTACAAAGCAATAGAAAGTAAGCCAATATCTCTAGCAGCTATCTCATTAAATCCTAAAGAAGCAACAACTAGAGCTAGATGAATAGCCATTATAAAAGCAACAATTCTTGTATATAATCCTATTATCAATAATGTTCCAAGTATAAGCTCTACAATACCCAAAAGAAAGATAAAAGAATCCAGGTTAATAAAGATAAGCTGAGCAACTTTCGGAGGAATATATCCAAGCCAATTAATAGGATTAATTAATTTATCAATGCTGAGAGCTGTTCCAGACGTTCAGGATCCTGCATTATCGGCGCAAAAGTGTTTGCAATCCTGATATGATGCTCATGCAGCTCAGCATACTGGGCTTTAAGCTGTGTTAGTTCTTCCCTTAATCTCTGATTATTCTCCATCTCCTTGTTTATCTCGTCAGTCCTGATGGTTTTGGTAGCTTCTCAAGACAGCGTAGCCTGAAACGCCGGGGCTTTCGCCTCCCGGCGTGAGCGCTCCGGTCTACACCGACGCTCGGGCCAACGGCCGATAACACCCCTTCCGTTGCACCATCGGCCTCCCGACGGGAAAAAACCCGCGTCTTCTTCACCCTTCCCCTCCTCCCGCAGGATATACTCCCTGTCGTGGAACCCGATGAACTCCGCTTTGAATATCTTACGTTCGATAAGAGGTCTTGAAATCTCCACAAGAGGATTAAACGCCAGAGGACTAACAGGGCTTCCTATTGTGTATACTAAAATATTATATGGCAGTGTTAGAAGAGGCCTGTAATCCAGCTTAAAGTCAAACAAAAAGAAAGGGATGTTTTTTTTAAGAAGCTCTTTTACAAAGTGATAAATCAATGTGGTTTTGCTTATTGATGAAAAGATACCTTTCTATTGTCAATATTTTAAATTTTAGACTTGACCAGCTTGCATTGTATGTTACAATTTCTACATAGTTTAAGGAGATTGAAAATGAGCCAATTTAATACGCCTCCCCCGCTGAGTAATGGAGTACCGCCCAACAGCAGTATGAAGCCTTTTTATGTGGAAGTTGTGAAGGCCTTCGCAGAGCACAGTGGACCTGATGAAATCATTAGATATCATCTGCCTGAAACCCATGGGCACGAACCTTTGCACTCGCAGTTTACCTTAATCAACAAGACTACGAAGAGTTCCTTCAAGATCAAGTTTGACGAATAAGACGATCCCAAGCCATACCTTAGCTCTCATAAGGGCGGCATTATTTATATGGCCCTCTTTGTTTTAGGAGTCTCTTTCCTCGTTCAGTAGTAATATACGATACCCATCCTCCGGTTTCCTTGATTATTAAACCACGCCTTTCAAGATTTTGAAGGATTCTCTTTACCGCTCTTGCAGAAAGATCAAGTTCCTTGGCAATTAGTTCAACATACCCTACGGTATCATCGCACATGTAAAGAACTTGATCCTCGATTCGCTTCATAGAGTCCTTTAGTTCTTTCTCAAAGTTATTTCTTTTGCTTCTTCTCATTAGAATTGCTTCAAGGCTATTTGGTTTTTAAACCTTTTGTAAGCTCAGTGATGCTGGATTCACTGTTGAACAACTTCCCTTGTTTTCCGCAATTTAGAATCGTCTTTCATTCCAATCTGTTTTATCAATGCCAAACCAAGCAAAAACTAATCCAAGCCCCAACCTTAGTACAATGGTATAATTATGATTAGCAATTTTCATTATTCCCTTTTAAACCCGCCAAGATAATTTATTGTAAAGAGCAAAAGACCAAGGCCTATTAAGTTGATTAACCAACTAAACTTAGTTAAGAAGGTTATTATCGACAATGGTAAAAATAGTGTTCCTAAAGAAGCGCAAGCAGGGCATTGTGCTACTAGAAAAATGCCTGTAACAGATGAAGAACTTGCTCCAGCACTACCAACTTTGTTGCTTATTTTACATGTCTTTGGCTGTCTCCAGACATATATCTGGTAAGAAAGTGTAATGCCAAACAAGATAGCAAAGGTTGCAAACAAAAGAGCATTATACCAAGGGATTATCTTAAACCATAAATCAATGTTCTCTATTATGCCTAAAACCTGGCTATAAATATAAATAGCTGCCATTAAAACTGTAGAAATAATAGCAATAGCCAAATATCTTGGTCTCTTCAACACAGTTAATGCTTTTATGCTCATTGTTCAATGTTCGTGTCCTGTACCTCCACAGCCATCTTCTAAATCCCATATTTCTGCAATTTGTTCTGCATTAAAATCATATTCAGTAATTAAATACTTTGCTAGGCCTTCAAATGCATACCATCTCCAGCACTTGCAGCAGCATGGTCCTCCTTCATGCGACAACTTTACTGCATTATCATAAATATTCTGCTGTTCTTGTGTTAATACAATATTCTTTTGATAATCAAGCAGCTCTCTCGCTAATACTACAGGAATGTCATAAGGATCAGATGGTATTTTGTCTATATCCTTAAATTTCTTTAAGCCTTCAACCTGCTCTTCATATCTATGAAAATTCATTTTTGAGCAACAAGACCCTTGGAGCCTATCGGTATTTTCTTTTGCATCTATGAAACTTGGACCGCTGCATAAGCTTGTTCCTGCACTACTTAAAACAGCGAACTTTTCAGCACTGCCTGCCTCAAACTGACCATTACTTTGGTTATCTTTTGATGAATAAATAAAGAAAAAAATTATCACTATCAAAAATACAGAGATGACAGCGCCAATTTTTACTATCTTTTTACTTATCTTTATCTTTTCCATATTAAAATAAAAAATAAAAAATTAAAGAGCAGCGTTAATAACCTGCTCCAAAACACTGTATGGCTGTGCTCCAACAACCTGGGTATATCCATCTTCTTCATTTCCAATTAAGAAAGTCGGAGTTCCACTTACACCATCTTTATTTCCTTCTGCAGCATGTTGCTGTACTATGCTTCTATACTTTCCAGAATCATAGCAAGATTCAAATTTACTTGCATCAAGTCCAACAGATGATGCTCCATCAACAAATACCTGCTTTAATGAATCTCCGCTCTTTCCAATCCACAATGCTGAATTTGTAAATATCCAGTCATGCATCTCCCAGAACTTCTTTTGTTCCTTAGCGCATTCTGAAGATTCAGCAGCCTCATCAGCTTCTGTATGGAATGGCAATGGGAAATGTTTATATGCAAATTTAACCTTTCCTGTATCAATAAAGTTTTTCTTTAATTCAGGTAGGGTATTTGAAAAAAACCTCCCACAGAAAGGACATTGGAAATCTGAATACTCTACTATAGTAAGCTTAGCATTTTCATTACCTTTGATAGCTGCATCTTCTAAATTAACAGTTCCTAATAAAGATGGAGCCTGTGCTTCTTGTTGTCCGGAAGGTTGGTCTTTGACAATAATCTGACTAGTGCCATCTTCGCCTTTAAGTCCAAATCCACCAGTAGCTAATGATATGACTAATAACAAACCTAATAATGCAGAAATTCCTTGCCAAACAGCAACCTTACTTATTTTGTAATTATCTTTTTTCTCATGATGCTCATCCATATTTATTCCTCCTTATTTTAATACCTTTTATTATAACCTACTAAGAATATATATAAATTGCTGTGATAACTGTGTTTGAAAACCTCTTTTATTCTGCCAAAGAAGGTTAAATTAGGTCTTTTATCGTTCATAAAGAAAGATTTAAGCTTTAAATTCTAAACAGTCCTTGTTAAATAAATAGCATAGGTTTTTCCTTGTAGCTCTCTTTTAATCAGACCTTTTCTCTCAAAATCACTGATAACCTGGCTGATTTTAGCTTTTGATAAATTGGTTCTGAATCTCAGAGCGCTTTGCAGTATGCCTTCTTTTTCCTTGACAGCTTTTAATACTTTTTGTTCGTTCCCGTCTAAAACCTTTAGTATAGAATTAAATTTGTCTAAGTCTTTTTCTTCTTTGCTTTTCTCTTTTAGTTTACTTAAAATAGCTTCCTCACTTTTATTAAAGAAGATCATATAAAATCCTAGGCTTAGCAGTGAAGCTAATATTCCGATGATAAAATGGGATGTGCCTAAAGCACCAGCAACCTGATTACATTCAGTATTATCATAACAGCCCATTTCATTTCCTTTAGCTGATAAGTTTGATGTAGAGTTAAGTAGAAAAACACCTAACAAGACAGAAGCTACAATTAAAATCACACCTACTTTTTTATTATCCATCCCTAACACCCAAAATTAATATTAAAAATTAATATATAAACCTTTCCAAAACATTTATTAACTAACTTAGCTCTAGTTAAACTAATTAAAATGGAAAAACAAACTTTTTTTCTTGTTGCAGTGATCTTTTTTAGTTTAGTTGGCTTGCTACATCTATTAAGAATCATATATTCCTTACCAGTTGCAGTAGGGGGAGTTGAGATTCCTTTATGGCTTTCTTATATCGCAGTTATTTTACTAGGTTTCTTGTCTTTTCTGGCTTTTAAATTTTTAAAGAGATAATAAAGGTAAGTTATATATAAAACCATTATTCTTTTATTTTATGCAATTTAGAGTAATCCCTTTATCTGTTAATAATGGAATTATGAATATGGCCATAGATGA
>Ga0209542_10009229_pt1 | contig 18152 bp, 19 predicted proteins | sample RifCSPhighO2_01_FD_184028 | JGI IMG/M metagenome (GOLD analysis project Ga0209542, IMG submission 184028) | Soil microbial communities from Rifle, Colorado - Rifle CSP2_plank highO2_0.1 (SPAdes) (version 2) | ecosystem: Environmental > Terrestrial > Deep subsurface > Rock core/Sediment ...
GTGGAGGAATGCGGGTGAAGCCGCGAAGCCCGAAGGGCGAAGTGGCCTCCCGCTACGCCGGGTTCCGCCGCCGCCTTGCGGTGGCGCATCAAAGAGATGCCACGGCCGTAAGGCCGTGTCTGCACGCCGGAGTGCGTTTCGGCACGCAGGCGTGGAGCTTCACTGGTTTTGCGCAGCCGTTTTCGCAGCAATGATGTCCACCGACAAACGACGCTGTGTCTAGTTCAGCAGTGATGCATACAAAAGCATCTTCTTCACTCCGGAAGACTTTTGAGCGTTGTTGTGGATGTCGCACACACTCCTCATTTCCTCGTCGGGTTCATAGAGAATCTGCCAGATTGCGTCCTTTGGGATGCCGTTGCAGCTCACCAGGGGGAAGTCGGATTGTATCTGCTGCGGGTACGCGTTTGTTCCGTCACTCATGTACATCACAATGAGCTTGCGGCCGTGCTTATGGGCTTCATCCCGGACTTGCTTCACAACGACCGGATCCCTCAGCCCCTCCAGCAAGATGGCGCTTTTGCTCCGGGAGCCGTACAGGCCTTCGTAGAAGTACGTCCCCCAGTTGACCATGAGAATGGTGAAGCGTTCAGGAACAGTGCCAGTGTTTACGATGCTGTGTGCCAGGAGTTTTGAGGGGTGTTCTGATGCTCGAATTGGCTGCTGTGGGAAGGCAGAGAAGAAGAAGAGGTTGATGCCGAGGAAGACACTGCAGGTGACGGCGAGAGCCCTCTGTACCAGGCGCCGGGGAAGCTGACTGTCGAGTGCGCACCGCACGGCTGAGAGAATGGCAAGAACAAGGAAGGGCAGGGAGAGTACGGCATGGTGCATGACACCTGCATTTTTCGTACGCGCGATCATCACGACCGTTATGAAGAATGCAGCGTATAGGGCAAATGGCAGCATGAGGGAACGCAGGGAAACTTTCCTTCGCCAGAGACCTGCGGCAAAAAGAAGGGTGAGTGTCACGGGGACGAAGAGGTACAGCATCCTTGCGTACAGCCGTTCCGGAAGCCCGTGTATGACGACGAGAAAAATCCGGTGAGTTGTTTCAAGGGGTTGAAGCAGCGCCCACACCACACCAGAACGTAGCCATGCCCCTCCCAGGAGTTCCCGAACTGTGTAGGACTCACTGATCATGAGCTCATGCAGGTACGGTTTGAATGCGGCATCTGTGGGTGATGTAGAGAGCAGCAGCGCTCCGACGAGAACGGTGAGCACTGCGATTGCTTCTAGGGATTGGCCGAGCAGCCGGAGGAGATTTTTCCGTGACCAGAGGAATGTTCTGTGCCGGCAGGCGTGTATGAGGAAGAAGATGGCAAAGCCCGGTGCCATCCAGAAGTAGGAAAACTTGGTCCAAATACAGAGAAAGGCAAGTACGACCATCGTGCCGATGTACCGTTTCTGCAATGTCGCGCACCAGCGGTCCATGAGGACATACATCAGGTAGACGGAGAGGATTTGCAGTCCTACGGGGCCCGTATCCACCACGTGCTGGAAGACGTAGGGGAACCAGAGGAGCAGCCCGAGTGCTACATACTTGAATTTGAGTCTGAATGTGCGTGAGGCAAAGAAGGCGCCGGTGCAGAGAAACACAAGACCGAGTGCGCGTGCAGACATTGGGCTGCTCCAGAGAAAGTAGATGGGGTAGTAGTACAGGGCTGGGAAGCTCCCTGCGTAGTGAAATGCGCGGAGCGGGAGAATAATTCCCGTATTGAGGAAGTTGAGTTTGTAGGGGTTGGAATCGCCCCAGATATTGTTCCCGGGGAACGAAGAAAGAATGGCGTTGTAGTGAATGAATTCGTCCATGTTGTATGGAGCGAACGCACTGATAAACGCAAGGACACCCACACTCATCAAGAGCACGGCATGCTGCAGTATCAGATGTTTTCCCCTGATGAAGCTCTCACTGAGCCAGTGCGCGGAAGTGGTGGGTTGTGTGTCTATCAATCTTATAATTATAATATAATTTGCGTATATTTGCAAATTCAAGCAATATATATTATAGCTGCACAGCTGTTCTCGGCCCTGTTCCTCATATGTGACCGCGGGCATTCTATCTGTATGGGACCTCCGGAATCTGCTATAATGAACCGAATGCGCGTTATGAGACCACTAAAGCTTCTGGCTCTGCTCCTGGTGCTTGGGGGGACCGGCACAGCATTTCTCGTGTATGATCAGCAGTTCCTCTCAGAGGGCTGGAGGACACAGATCGCCTCTGCGCTCGGCGGGCCGGGGGCAGTGGAAGTGGAGGACATAGAAGCCACTTTGGAGGCCGAGAGTACAATCCGCAGCCTTCGGACGAAGAAGGCGGTGTTGGGTCGCCGGGAAGAAATTTTGCGCTACCAGCTGCGGCTTCTTGAAGAAGAGCGGCAGCGTGCAGGTACGAGCGTGGATCCTGTGCTGCTCGACGAGCTTCGTAAGAGCAGGAATATGCTCGTTGTTCTTCTGCGCGATCAACAGGAGGCGGACACGCGTGTCACGGAGTATCTCAAGCAGATGTGGGAGGCAGAAGGGCGTGCACGTGTGGCAACCATGGGTATGGCCGGCGACAGCGTGACCGTGCTTGTCTCCTGGCCGATTCAGCCGGGGTACGGCATATCAGCCGGGTTCAAAGATCTGGAGTACGAGCGACTATTCGGGTTCGAACACAATGCCATCGATATTCCTGTGAAGCAGGGGTCCCCCATTCATGCGGCTGCAGATGGCACTGTGGAAGCGGTCGTAGACAATGGCATGGGGTACAACTATCTCATTCTCAAGCACCCCGGGTATGCGACTCTCTACGGGCACGTTCTCTCCTTTGAAGTGGAAGAAGGACAGGAGGTCAAAGAGGGGCAGGTGATTGGGCAGAGCGGGGGGCGCAAAGGCACTCCCGGTGCAGGAGAAATTTCCACCGGGCCGCATCTGCACTTCGAGATCATGGTGGGAGGAGAGCATGTCGATCCTCTTGCGCACCTGCCATTCATGGCTGGTCTGGAGATTGCAGGAGAAGCAGCGTACAAACTTCTAGAGTAGGTGCGATTCCTCTGCCTGTGCGAGTGCGAAGCGGTCAGTCATGCCGGAGACATAGTCTTTTACGGCTTCTTCTAGGGCTCCCTGGGTTTTCTTCTGGAGCTCTTTCACTTTGGCAGTCGGGTGGCTGAAGAGGTGTCTGCAGAGAGCACCGACCACTTCTTTCCCGGAAGTACTCTTCTCAAGCACCTTCGGATGCAGATACATGTGGTCCCAAAGGAACTGCCTCAGAGCGCCCAGTTCCCGGGTCATCTTTTCTGAGAATTCAATGAGTGGTTCCGCCGATGCGTAGACTGCATCCAGTGTCCGCACTCGATTCAGTTTCTTGGATGACATGTCATAGAGGTCACTAACGAGGATATGGATGATGGATCCGCGGAGGGAGGTTTCCCGGTCTCTGCTGCGTTCGTATGCATGTGCTGCAAGTGGGATGCTGCAAATATTTTCCAGTGTGAAGAGCCCAGCCTTGAGGCCGTCGTCACAATCATGTCCTGTGTACGCGATTTCATCTGCGATGTTCACGAGCTGTGCTTCAAGAGAAGGCCCCCGATCCATCATGTTTTCCGGGTGATCGTGAGGAGTCCGGTGTTTCAGGAGTCCCCCCAGCACCTCTCTGTTTAGGTTCAGGCCGGGGTACTGGTTTGTCCGTTCCTCCAGAAGAGTCACGATCCTGTATGACTGATGGTTGTGCTCAAAACTGCCTCCGGATTCCTGCATCCAGGTGTTGAGCGCTTCTTCGCCTGCATGCCCGAATGGGGGATGGCCAAGATCATGCGCGAGCGCGATGCACTCAGTGAGGTCTTCATTGAGGCTCAGGGTACGTGCAATGTCCCTGCTGATTTGTGCAACTTCCATGGTGTGTGTGAGGCGTGTGCGGTAGTGGTCCCCCTGGCCGGTGACGAACACCTGTGTTTTCCCCTTCAGACGCCTGAAAGATTGCGTATGGATGATCCGGTCTCTGTCCCGCTGGAAGGGGAACCTCGTGTCATCTTCCGGCTCGTTGAATGTGCGCCCAAGGGTACCTGCAATGGGCACTGCGTATGGGGCAAGCAGAGCAGAAGCCTCCTTCAGTCTCTCGGCGAGTGTTCTCATGGAGACCTCAGTGTACCGCATGGGGAGGTGCGCTACGACAACGTTATTGAGCTCATGGAACTTTGAACAAGGGGAGAAAGATGCAAGATGCAAATAAAAAGTTGTTTCAAAGAAGAACCGATTTCCAATCTTCACTCCTTAAATAAATTGTCTGAACGTTGGAAAATGTGGTTTGAGATTTATTTGCATCTTGTGATTTGCATCTTGGATTTTGCAGTGGAGTGATCAAGAAACACTTCCATCAAAGATCAGATAGCACGTCATTCGTTGCCGGTAAGGCATCCAGACAGCCGTTGAGTAGAAACGCTCGTCCCTGGATAGTCCAAGGTGGGTGGCCGCAACTCAGGTCCACGGGCCGGAGTGATTGAGCCTCCCTTCATGATGTGATAGAGAAGAAACGTAACTACTCTGACGCGAAGTCGAGATAAAAGTCACTCTATCAGTTCTGGCGCTGCAAAACATAGCTTTATCGCTTGCATGAGCCCTTTCAGCGTGTCGAGTGCACGTCTGCACAGTGCGATGTACGCGTAAAAAAACTTTGCATGTAGTATAAAAAACTTTACATCATCTTTTTGGGATTTTCCCATGGGTGAGAACTGTGTGAATAATACTTTACTTTTCTTGCAGCAATGCACAGCAGAGCATGTTGGTTTTCCCTGCAAGCACTTGTTCCCGATGGCCGCCTCGGTATGTCCAGTACGTTTCTTTATGGCATCTCGTGCAGTCAGGGTGCCGCTCAGTGTGCTTCAGAAGTACACCACAGCTCCTGAGCTGGTCTTCTGCCATATGCTGCAGGTCGATGCAGCCGTTGCGGACATAGGTGCTGCTCACCCTCCTCCGCAGCTCATGCTCGGGGTTGGCATACTCTGCACATGTGAGGCAGAGAGAGGGTCCCGCACCAACGAGCACCTCGGAGGCTGGTATGCCCCATTTCTTTCGCAGAACAGAGAAGAATGTGGGAATTGCATTTGCGAGGAGCCCTCTCCACCCCACATGGAGTACACCGGCGACGTGTGCAGCCGGTGCGTACATCACGAAGTTCTGGCAATCGGCCCAGCGTACGGCGAGCAGGAGCTCTCTGGTGTCTGTGAGCATGCCGTCTGCCTGTATGGTGCGGTTGTGAGCTTCCTGCAGTACCACTGTCTTGCCTCCGTGTACCTGGTGCAGCCCCGCAGCGTTCTGGAAGCCGAGGCGTTTCGCTGCGTCTGTGTCTGAGAGGATGGCATCCTTTTTTGTAAGAAGTGCAACACAAATGCGATCTGCGTACGGGGCAAAGAGAGAGAATGGCTGGTCAATCATGTGCGAGCAGATGGGGGATCTGTGTAATCACATCTCTCGCTGTGTATGCGTATCCCCTATCCTGAAAGAGTAGTTCCCCTGCTTTCTTGATGGTGGAACTTGCCCGTGTACAGGCCTGGAAAGGGTGTTGTCCCTGTGCGATGAGACCAGCGATGAGACCAGCGAGTGCATCCCCTGTTCCTCCGACTGTCAGCCCTGCATTCCCCCCAGAGATCCGCTCGGTTCCTCCTGTGCCTGCAATATGGTCGGTGATTCCTTTCAGAAGGAAAGTAACACCCCTCTCCGCTGCGATGCCGGGGAGCTTTTCCTGTGTGAGTCCCATCCGTTCCAGCTCACCAAGGTGTGGTGTGAGCACGGCATTCTTCCCACGGACTTTTTCCAATGTGTCTTTCTGGAGTGCGGCAGCATCGAGCACCAGAGCACACGTTGCTTCTGCGATAATGTCTCCTACAGCAGCAATGCTACTGCTTGTGCGAGCAATGCCCGGTCCAATAACTGCGCTGTCCATAGTTGCGAGCAGTTCCAGAATGGGCTCGCACGGAACGGGTGCACCTGTATGTTCAGGCTCGTTTCTTTAGCCACCTCTTCATGGCAGGCTGGCAGGCAGACGAAGACAAGATCCACGCCGCTTGCCTCTGCGGCGAGGGCCGCGAGAAGCGGCGCACCATGCATGTGCCGGGAACCACCTACGACGGCTACTTTTCCGTTCTCCCCCTTATGTGAATCAGGGCTCCTCTGCATGTTTGTATGCTACCCGTTTGGGAAAGCCTGTGATACAGCGAATTCGTTGGAAAAAAATCCCACTTGTTTCCTCTTCTCCTGAGCTTCAACAGCCTCTTCCACTATCGACACGATCTTGGAACGGAATCTGTCGGAAGAGAATGCTTTCGCGTGGGAGCGGATGGCTTTCGCATCGAATTGCATACCCTCAAATTTTCGGAGGGCGCTCTGGAGAGAAGCGACGGTCTGTTCTTTAAAGAACAACCCTGTTTTTCCATTCACGACCGTATCGAGAGCTCCTCCCTTTCCGAGCGCAATGACAGGTGTGCCGCAAGCTTGTGCTTCCAGTGGTGTCACTCCGGCGTCTTCCAGCTGTGGGAAGAGTAATGCTTTCGCCCCCTGGTAGAGTGCTGGCAGGTCCTCATCTGGAACGTATCCAAGCATCTCTACACTGGGGCCCGCCATGCGCTGGAGTCTCTGTGCGTCCTGGCCGCTCCCGGCAACTTTGAGCGGCAGGGAGAACATATTGGCGGTCTCGACCAGCAGATCGAACCGCTTGTAGGGCACCAGTCTCCCGAGGGCGAGGAAGTACTCCTTTCGGATGGAGGAGTTGAGTGGTATGTCGAAGAAACGCTGGCTTACCGGAGGGTGGACAACGGTGCTCTTTCGTCCGTACGTCCGCTCAATGCGTTGCTGTACCGTGCTGGAGTTTGCGATGAAGTAGTCCACACGCTGCGCACTTGTAAGATCCCACCGTCGCAGACGTTGCAGGTGTTTTCGCACCGTTCCCTTCAATATCTTGGGGATATGGAAATCTTGGAGGTACTGCGCTTCCATTTCCCACGCGTAGCGCATAGGGGTGTGACAGTAGCAGATGTGCACGGCGGTGGGTGGGGGGATCACTCCCTTGCCGATGGCATGGGAGGAGCTCAGAACCACATCGAAATGACGCAGATCGATGTTCTCCATGGTCTGGGGCATCCACGGGAGAAGAAGTCTGTGCGTGTGTAGCAGATTGTATGCGTACTGCAGGCGGCTGGTGTGTATGTTCGCTCTATCGAGCGGGCCTATGTGTCCATGGTTGGCAATTGTGGTGAAGAGGGGAGCTTCCGGCCATAGGCAGTGGAATTCTGCTATGACATGTTCTGCTCCACCGAAAGTGGGAAGCCAGTCCGCTATGAGTGCCAGACGCAGGTGCTGCTTGTTCACAGGAGCATCATATCAGTTCTCTGCTCGATCCATGATCCTCTGTGCACTATCATGCGTTCGTTCCATCTCTTCAAGCAAATGTCACTGAAGCCGTCTGCTCATCTTCCCAAGCGCTACAACCGCCGTGTGAGCGAACAGACCCGGCGTCTTGTCGGTCGGCGGTACAAGCGCCGTTCAGAATGCAAGAAGGAGCGCATACGCCGCGTGTTCAGGCGTGCACAGCAGTCTGCAAAAGAGTGGAAGGGCAGTGTGGTGCGGTGGGCAATCATTACAGGCGTCTCAGGCATTCTCTGTGTGCTGTTGCTCTTGCTGTTTTCGCCTCTCCTGCACCTTCGTGAGATTACCGTCAGGCGGCTGAATCCCCGCCTTGATATTGAACTTGTCCAGCAGGTTCTTTCCCCTATTTTCGGAAGGCATCTTCTCTTCCTCCCGGCCAGTGAAGTGAAGGAGATGCTGTATACGAATATGAACGATATCAATACTATTGAGGTGGAGAAGGAGTATTCATCCAAGCTCATCGTCACCATCGGTTTGCATCCGCTCATTGCGCGGCTGGAGATCGTAGACCCTGATGCAGAGGCTGCCCCGGGAGCTGGCACAGGCGCCGGGGTGGATTTCCTCACGGAAGAAGGGGTGTACGTTACCACAGCGACACAGCAGGAAGCCGAGGGGCTGCAAACGATTCGTCTTGTCGATTGGGGGGTACGGCCTGCTCCGGGTGAAGCACTGGTGCCGCCGGAAATTCTCGCGCGTCTGCAGGAAACGCGTGAGGCGCTGCGCCTGCAGTTCGGCCACACCATAGAGCTGCAAACCATCTATCTGCGTGCGCAGGAGTACCACTTGCTCGTAGATGGCATTAGTCTTTGGTTTGATATGCGAAGTTCTTTGGAGCAGCATCTGCAGCAGTACCGCATCTTCCTCCAGTCTGTTCCAAGGTCAGAAGTCCATCAGTACATCGATCTCCGTCTCACAGATCGTATTGTGTACCAGTAGAGGTGTTTGGAGGCTTTTTTCTCTCACAATGGAGGGATGGGAGATCGGAATTCCAGCCGTTTCCGCATGATTGTGCCATCGTACACGGTAGCTTTGGCAGGTTCCGCTTGAAAAAGCGCCAAACAGCGCAAAAATTGCGGCTTTTCAGCAAGCTGTGAGGCTTCCCTTTGGGGGGCGATTGTTTTATGCTAGACGGGATGTACCATTCCATTCTGTCGGTGCTTTTTCTGGGGATGATTCCTGCTGCTATGCACCCTGTATTGCAGCTACAACCACTCGACATCAGTGTCGCACCGCCCGCATCACTTGTGTTGGTTTCTGAGCGGCTCTCTGCATCAGGTGTTGTTATCATGGATGTGGAAAGTGGCCAGCAGCTCTATGGCCGACAGCAGGCGGTACGCCGGCCGATGGCCAGTCTCACCAAGCTCATGACAGCTCTTCTCATTGTGGAGAATCATGAGATGGATGAACTTGTGGCTATTGCGGAGGACGTAGAGGATGTCGAGGGCAACATTGTGCATCTCCCCCCCGGCGAGCAATTCACCGTTGGGGATCTCCTCTCTGCCCTACTCATTTCATCTTCGAATGATGCAGCGTTGGCTCTGGCAACGTATCACTCCATGACAGAGGCCTCATTTGTGTTCGATATGAACATCCGCGCGAAGGCGCTAGGCCTGAAAGGCACCTCTTTCGCAAACCCATCCGGGCTTGACCATCCCAGGCAGTGGTCCACACCCCAGGATCTTGCATGGCTGACTATCTCCGCCCTGCGCCATCCTGAAATCCGCGAACGCATGGGCCAGAGCAGCAAGATGGTCTACAGCAAGGAAGGAACGGCTATCTCTCTCTCGCACACCCATGCGATGCTCCACGGAGATACGCCGATCAGCGGAGGGAAAACCGGTACCACCGATGCTGCCGGCCAGTGTCTTGTATCTGTCGTGGAACAGGATGGCAGAGAGTATGTCGTTGTTCTCCTGCATTCCCTCCAGCGGTACAGGGACATGCAAAGTATTCTCGCAGCCATTGCACCAGTGTCTCCAGTGATTAGCACGGCTCAGCTGCCGGCTGCATAACCCCGCCTTACGTGTCTTCCTCTGCGAAAAATACCCGCCGTTGGCTGTCTCTACGCGTCCGGATCGTGTGCATCCTTACGTTTGTTATTGGGTCGGTTCTCCCCCCCTACGTACCGAAGGCTGCGCTTGCACAACCGGAAGCAAGTCTCGTACAGCAGCAGTTTCTTCTTGTGGAAGAAGGTTTCCTCATGAAATCCTCCTCTCTTACGCGTCAGGGGGCTCGCAGGGCGTATGCACAGGGGGTGATTCATGTGGTGAAGGAAGGCGAGAGCTTGGAGCGTCTTGCACGGCGCTACGGAGTGAGTGTGGACACTATCCGCTGGGCAAACGATCTTGGTGAAAACAGCACAATCCGTCCCGGAGATGAGCTGCACATACTCCCGGTCGATGGTGTCATTCACACAGTTACACGTGGGCAGACCCTCCTTCGGATTGCGGAACTCTATGACACACCGTCCGAGAACATCATTCAGCAGAATAATCTTGAGAATACGTTCATCCTCGCTGGCCAGGAACTCATCATCCCTGGGGGGAAACCGATTGTGGGAAAGCGCACGATGATCGCCTCAGCCGGCTTGCTCCCGGTGGATACAGCTGCCGGTGTGTCGTCGGAAGAGAGTTCGGAGAAGCCGGTTCCCCGTCCTGCTCCCACTCCTGTAGTGGTGACATCCGAGCAGATTGTAGCGGCAGACATCACAAGCGGGGTGCTCCAGAAGCCCTGCAGTGTCTCCTGTTTCGTGACACAGTACTACCACCCTGGTCACTACGCAGTGGATTTGCAGGAGCGTGGTGGAGGCAATATTTACGCTGCAGAGGCGGGCGTTGTTATTCGCACGGACTACGGCTGGAACGGGGGGTACGGGAATGTAATTGAGATTGATCACGGGAATGGTCTTGTGTCGCTCTACGCCCACAACAAGGATCTTCTTGTGAATGTGGGGGATACGGTGCAACGGGGGGACAAGATCGCTTCCATGGGGAACACTGGCCGTGTCTATGGAAAAACAGGCATCCATGTGCACTTTGAAGTCCGCCTGAAGGGGGTGAAGAAAAATCCGGTACTCTACATCCAATAACGCGCAATTTCGTTGTCAGGTTCTTGCCTGCCTGATACTGTTTCGCCGCCCGATCTTTTCATACAACCTGTCCCGCACCGCTCCACTTCGACAAGCTCAGTGTCGCGTGCGGGACATAGTATCTTCGGCTTCGCGCTTCGTCCTTCGGGCTCGCGCTTAGCGCGAATTCAACTATGGGGGTGTAGCTCAGCTGGTTAGAGCGTCCGCCTGTCACGCGGAAGGTCGCGAGTTCGAGCCTCGTCATCCCCGCCAGAATAGCTACCACAGACGGTGGTGGCTTTTTCAATTGAGGAAAGAGGCGAGAAGTTTATCCTGAGCTTGCCGAAGGAAGCCTCGTCATCCCCGACATCACTCAGATCGACAGCTGTTGCTATGCATCCCACCACTGGTCATGCATGTAGGACTTTTTTCCCACTGTGCCGTCGTATGCAAAGATGGAGACACCGGCTTCCTGCAGGATGCCAACTGCTGCTGCCAGTTCTTCTTTCCAGCGGTCATTGGTTTTCTCAATCATCTGCTTGTGGACGATCAGCGTGCGTATGCCTGCGGTGATGATAGCGTTGGCGCAGGGGATGCACGGTAGCCAGGGCATGGCCATCGTCAGCGACTCCGTTTGAATACCCTTGCGGGCTGCTCCGTAAATGGCGTCCCGTTCCGCATGGTTCGGATACTTGTGCTTGTTCTCTCCTTCAAATCGCTCGGGTAATGCGCGCACTCCCGGTGGCAGACGGTTCACGCCCCGCAGAACGACCGTGCCGTCACGTACGAGCAGCGCAGCGTTGTGCGTGGAGGGATGATTGCTCGTGGAGGCATGCTCGTAACAATCATGCAGGAGAAGCCTGTATTGTTCCTCTTGTGTGAGGGGGATACCCAATGCTTCTGTGTCCATAGTGCGCGGTGATGGTAGCAGATTCCCGTGGTGCAGGCCGTACCTATGGAAGCATTCCTATTGTTTCACAGCCGGAGCTTCCCTCGTTACGATCTTCACCTTGATGCCTTTCGCCTCGTACGGACGCACGCCGGCGGTGAGTTCTGCAATGATCCTCGCTGTCCGTTCCTGTCCATTGGGGTTGATTAGGACGAGGAACGTGTACTGCGGGAGCTTGTCGCCATAGCTGTGCGAACCGGCAGCGATCTTCAGCGAGAGGAGGGCATCGTCCACTCCCTTGTCGTCATCGGTTGGGGAGACAACGAACGTGTTGAGAGACACGGGGCGTTCTTTTCCATCGATGGTTTCTTTGGTCATAGGCAGCCGCTGGAAACGGCCGCCGGAGAGATCGAAAATTGTTCCGAGCGCATTGTGCGCGGAGTTGCCGTTCATGCGGGCATCGTTGGTGAATTCCGCGCGGATGCCGCGTTTCTGCAGTGCTGCGACCAATTTCTTCTGGTAGCCCCTGGCGCTCTCATCCGGATCTTCGCTCGTTTCTCCAAACTTCACGCCCGCGGCGCCGCAGGTTTTATGGGAACTGATTTTGAGGGTGGTGGGATTCATTGGCTGTCCGCTCTGCTTTGCGAGCCTTTCGATGTACTGCGCGAAGCTGTCTGCGAGCGTCTCGATCTCCTGCTCCTCTGAAGGTTGCCTGGAGAAGAGTACGCCGGAACCTGCCATGCGCAGCACTCTGGCACCGGATTTCGTCTGCACAGCCGTCAGCATGCGCTCATCGATGCAGAGCACGGTGACCTCTGTCACAGGATCTGCTGAGCAGTCGAAGCACTCATCGATCTCCTTCCCGTGGTCACTGAGCCACTGCTCGGGATTCTGGTGGAAAGGGTGCGCGAGTTCCTTGGAAAGGAGCCCGGTTATGTCGGGGTGATCGTGCATGTGCTCCTGTGTACCAGAATGCTCGGCATGGGGCAAACGTTCTGGAGACTTGCCTGCGGCTGCCGGTATCGGAGCGTTTTTTGTATGGACATCGATTTTGGAGCAAGAGGGCGCAATGCATGCGAGGAACACAACGAGAGCTTGCATCCTCCTCGATGTAATGAGCGATTGAAGAACGCTTTTGTGAGGCGTTTCCCTGTATTTGGGCGAAACGTCAGTTTGTTGTTCCGGAGAGCTTCGCGAAAGGTTGTCAGCCATGGTACTACAGAGGGGACTGTGGGAATTAAAATCCGTTGAGAACGAAGGGAACGATCACGCGGAATCGGCGGCTTCCGTCCGAGATGACGGGGAGCGCGGTCATCTTGCCGCTCAGGAGTTGCTCTGAGCTTGGCTTATTGGGATCGTACATGGCAATCATCGTTTTTCGGAGGTTCTTGAGGGCGCGGAGCGCACGGGCGCTGATGGAGACGCCGGAGTTATTTCCTAGAAGCTGTGCTTCGAATTCATCATCGTTCATGGTGTACCAGTTCGCTGCTTCTTGTCCTGTAGCCTGCAGGAAAGACCAGTTCAATGAGCGGAGGGTAGTCCACTCTGACTCCGGCAACTCTTCCCGCAAGATCTCCTTTGCAATGACCGGCACTGAGCGGTACATGTTGTCTTTGATACGGCCTGCTTTCCTGTTCTTGCGAACGATGGAAGCGGCGAATGCTACTCGCCTCGAGAGATTGGCATGATCGAGCGCATAGACGGCGAAACCCGTGTTATGACATGGTCGGTAATCACGCTCGGTCACGGAGACAAAACGCTCATCATGTTCCCCGAACGGGTAATGTTCTTTTCCGTAGTTGTTGCAGAAGGCGTTAAATGCGTTGGTGAGGACCATCATGGCCCTGTCCTCGAGTTCCTTTTCCGGCAGGGATGCGAAATCCGGAATCGCCTTCAGCTTCTGGAGCAAGGTCGGCATCACCCTCGGTCGCATCCCCTTGATGGCAAGCCAGCATTGGTGGGCAGTATCTTTGTAGCCTTCACGCCAATCCGGCTTGGGCTCGAATCCTTCGTAGGCCTGAGCGAACAACGTTTGAAAGGGTTCCTCTTCTACGAGGAGTTTCGTGGAAATGGTCTTCCCTTCTTGGGCGAGTTGAGTGAGTACTTCATCGCTGAAACAACCAAAGAGGGTGATTCCATTTTCTCCTCGTTTTTCCGCTTTACTTTGACCTTCGGCCAGAGCCGCTTGCATGGCTTGGTTCGTTTCAAGTCCCATGAACATGTACCCACTGTGCGGATCGAAGCTGATCTGGACCGGCAGGACGGTTTTTCCCGGATGATTCGCTTCCACGTGGGCTCGCAAGGCCTCTGCTATTCCGCGTTTCCGCAGGACGTCTTCGTAGAGACCGCCGTCGTCTGTGGGATGGCCGAGCTCGTTGCACTCCTCATTCTTTGCTGCACAAGCCAGGTGGCTGTCGAGCACCTCGCAGATTTCATCCTGGGTCTCGAATGCTCTTTTGATTTGTTTCTCAATATTGGAGCCACTGCGGACCATGAGATCCCCCGTGCGAGACTGAACGTAGTCGTTCGAATCGCCGGCGGGAGTCTGGATCGCTCCGCCGCGCATGCCGGCGATCATCATGAGGACGAGCGTCGGGTTCACGCGGCCATCGACGCAATCCTGCATGTACCACGGATAGTGGCAGAGCGAGTTAGCGATGTTCGCAGCTGTTTGTACCTCGGGCGATTCCACCTCTTCGGCGCGCCTGCTCCGTTCCACCATGAGTTCTTCATAGAGGGTGGCGAGAAACTCCGTGTCCTCCGGAGTGTACTTACGATTGCTTTCCGAGACTTGTCTCAGGAAACCGAGGAGTTGTGCGGTGAGCGAGCGAAGAGTCTCGGATTCTTTATCCGTTTCGAACGCATGATGGTACTCTTCGCGCAATTCCCCGCCTACACGGGCGATCAGTTCTGCGGGACGTTCCGCTCTCCTTTCGGGAGTTCTTAGCAGGGGAGGACATTCGGCGAGCGACATTGGAGTTGAGAGAAAAGAAAGTCGAAGCACTATACCCTTTTTCTCCAAATAATCAAGGCTCTAAGAATCATATTCTTCGGGAAAGATCTTCAGCGTTTTCAGCAATTAAGATGTGTGTTTTCTCTGGGCTATTCGAGTGCTGCTTTGCTTGCCGAGAGCTCCGCAAGCTCGCCTGTGATGGCGGCCTGTCGCGTCTGGTTGTAGGTGAGGGTGAGGTCGTCGAGCAAATCCGAGGCGTTATCCGAAGCATTGCGCATCGCTACCATACGTGCGGAGTGTTCGGAGGCGGCGGTTTCCAGAACGGCCTGATAGATTTGGATTTCGGTGAGCTGGGGGAGGATGGTGCTGAGAATCGTCTCCTGGGACGGTTCGAAAAGATACTCGCGTACGCTATTCGCTGCCATGGCCTGTTCCGTGTCCCGGCGATAGCGCTGCGGGAGCAGGCTAAGGAGCATGTCCTTGAGTCCCGTCTTCGAGAATGGCAGCAGCACCTTGACGGTGGGTTCCTGGGCGATGGCGGAGATGAAATCAGGGTACAGGAGCACCACGTGGTCATACGTTCCCTGAAGAAAACTCTCGGTCGCAAGACGTGTGATGGGGAGCACATCCTTGAACGTCGGAAAACTGGAGAATCCCGGGAACGCGGCGATCATGTTTTCCTGGAGACGCGGCAAAAATTGCTGCCCCTTCTTTCCAACCGCGATAAAATCCACTTTCTCAAACGTTGCCAGTTCTTTGAGCCCCTTGAGATAGTGCGTCAGCGTCCTCAGGAGTTGCGCATTCAGGCTGCCGCAGAGTCCCCGGTCAGGCGTGAAGAGGAGCACAAGAATCTTCCGGGGTTCCCGCTGCTCCAGGTACGGGTGAAGATCCGGTTGGACGCTCGCGATCCTTTCCAGAATATGCCATGCCGTCAGGGCGTATTGGCGCAGCTTCTGGGCATTCTGGACGGCGCGGCGCATCTTCGAGGCGGCGACCAGCTCCATCGCCTTTGTCACCTGGCGAGTCGACTTGATCGCTTTCATTTTGCGCCGGAGGTCGCGGAGGTTACTGGCCATAGGAGGAGATCATGACTTCGCGTTCCATTCATCGCGCTTGAACGCATCGAGCAGACGTTTCAGGTTCTCCTCAACTTCAGGCTTGATCTCCAGAGAAAGAGCTTCAAGCACCACGGGATGTTTCTTCGTGAGGAAGGAGGTGAACTCTTTCTCGAATTGTTTTACCTGATCAACAGGGATGTCATCGAGGAAACCATTGATACCGGCATAGAGGGCGGCAACCTGCTCGCCCACGGGCACTGGTTCGTACTGGAGTTGCTTGAGAAGTTCCGTGAGACGGGCGCCCCGGTCGAGTTGTTTCTTGGTTTCCGCATCGAGATCCGATCCGAACTGGGCGAAGACCGCGAGTTCACGGTACTGGGCCAGTTCCATACGGAGCTTGCCGGCGACCTTCTTCATCGATTTCCGCTGCGCCGCGGAGCCCACACGGGAAACGGAGAGTCCGACGTTCACCGCGGGGCGGATACCTTTGTAGAACAAATCCGATTCAAGGTAGATCTGCCCGTCGGTGATGGAAATGACATTGGTTGGAATGTAGGCCGAGACATCGCCTGCCTGTGTTTCAATGATGGGGAGCGCCGTGAGCGTTCCTCCTCCGTGTTTCTCATCCAGACACACCGCACGTTCCAGGAGCCGCGAGTGGAGGTAGAAGACATCACCGGGATACGCTTCTCGTCCGGGCGGGCGCCGAAGGAGGAGTGAAAGCTGGCGGTATGCCCAGGCGTGCTTACTCAAATCGTCGTACACGCACAGCACATCCCTGCCCTGGTCCAGGAAATATTCGCCCATCGCGCAACCGGCAAACGGAGCAATGTAGGAGAGAGAGGCAGGCTCGGAAGCTGCAGCACTTACGACGGTGGTGTACTCCATCGCGCCGTGCTTTTGGAGCTCACTGACGATTTTGGCGACTTTGGATTCCTTCTGGCCGATTGCAACGTAGATGCAAATGACCGGCCGGTCACTCTTCTGCGTTTCCTTCTGATTCAGAATCGCATCAATGACAATGGCCGTTTTGCCTGTCTGGCGGTCTCCGATGATGAGTTCCCGTTGTCCCCGCCCGATCGGAATCATCGCATCAATGGCACGGATGCCGGTCTGCAGAGGAAGGGAGACGGACTTTCGCTCAATGACACGGGGGGCGATTTTCTCCACAGGATAGCGTTTTTCAGCTTTGATGGACGGACCGCCGTCCTTAGGCACGCCGAGTGGTGAAACAACGCGGCCGATGATTCCCTCCCCCACAGGGACGGAGAGGATTTGCCCCATGGCTTTCACCGTATCCCCCTCCTTTACCTTGGCGAAGTCTCCCAGAATAATCGCACCGACGTGGTCCTCTTCCAGGTTGAATGCAACACCGAGCACACCCTGGCCGAAATCAATCATCTCGGATGCGCCGATGCGTGAGAGTCCGCTGAGCTTGGCAATTCCATCGCCAACCTGGATAACAGTTCCGACATGTTCGTGCTTCACCTCCTTTCGATACGAGGAGATGCGCTCCTCGAGCGTTTTAAGCAGTGTTTGATTCATAGCCATAGGGAGGGGGGGTAATCAGGATGACAAGGGAAGCGGCTCAAGAAGACGGGAAGCAAGATGCACCAGAGAAGAGCGCAGCGTTGCATCGAAACGCTCATCTCCCACGGAAAGCAGCAACCCTCCCACGATGGAAGCATCGGCCCACTCTTCAAGAACGCAAGATTTCTTGAGAGAGGATTCGATGATACGGAGCAGGTGCTGAGAAACGGGGCCGGCGTTGCCCGTGGTCGTCGTAATACGAACGGGAACGATTCCCTCCTGCTTGCGCCAAACGCGCTCCACGAGCGCAGGGAACGTCCTGCATTCTTTCAGAAGTCCCTGCTCGACGAGCAGGTGGATAGCTGCATCCGCGAGAGCACCCTGGTCTTCGGCTGCAAGGGATTTTGCGATGTCCACGAATGCCCGGGCAATGGAGAGAGCGTTCACTTTCATGGCATCAGGCTGGGGAGCTCCCGGACGAGGGATTCTGTAATACGTTTCTGATCCTCCTCACCGAACTCGCGCTCGAGGATCTTCTCCGTCATCGTCAGAACAACTCTGTGCACCGTTTTCAGGACTTCCTCGAGCATCAGGCGACGTTCTTCCTCCGCGCGCTTCGATGCCATCTCCAGCATGTGCTCCGCTTCCTTCTTTGCGGAAGCAATGAGCTCCTTCTGGATAACCTCCGCCTGTTTGCGTGCCTGTTCGAAGAGGACTCCGCTCTCAGCGTCCAGCTTCTGCAGGTGCTGCTGGCGCAATTCCTCCATCTCCTTTGCCTGGTTCTCAATGCGCTGCGCATCTTCCATTGCTTTCCGGATGCGCTCACGACGGGTATCAATAAGATTGAGCAGAGGCTTGTACAGAAAGAATGAGAGCACGCCGACGACAATCGCGAAGTTCACGATTTGCGCAAGGAGAAGCTGCCAATTGATGCCAAGCTTTGTCAGGAGTTCCATAGTTGCAGAGCGGTAGGAAAGATTCGATTGCTCACATCGCTGGTCGTTTCTCTAGACGAATTTGATGATGAGTGCGACAACGAGAGAGTAGATGGCGATGGCCTCCGTGAAAGCGATAGAGAGCACCATCGGTGTCTGGATGCGGTTTGCCGCCTCCGGATTGCGTCCGATGGCATCCATGGCTTTCGAGCCGATCCAGCCGATACTGAACGCGGGAATGAGAGCACCGAAACACATGGTGAGAGCAACGAGAAGATTCTTATCGAGAGCCGATACGGCGCTCTGAACTGCCTGTACTGCTTCTGGT
>Ga0209542_10009230_pt1 | contig 18151 bp, 14 predicted proteins | sample RifCSPhighO2_01_FD_184028 | JGI IMG/M metagenome (GOLD analysis project Ga0209542, IMG submission 184028) | Soil microbial communities from Rifle, Colorado - Rifle CSP2_plank highO2_0.1 (SPAdes) (version 2) | ecosystem: Environmental > Terrestrial > Deep subsurface > Rock core/Sediment ...
TTTTTCTATCGGTATGTTAAATTCATTTGCAACAACGAGTGCAGCAAGTGTATTTTCCACGTTGCCGATTCCTTTTACGGGCAGCTGGTCGACCGGCAGCACGGTTTGTGCCGTGTTATGGTGCCGGATCATTATTCTGTCGTTTTCAACCCATGCAGTCAAACCTGTTGTTTTTTTGAGGGAGAACGTTTTCTTGCGCGCCTTACTTTCTTCGGCAATTTGCTTCGTGGTGCCGTGCGCAGGGTTGTATACTACCACATCGTTATTTGACTGGTATCGGATACTGTTTGTTTTCGCCGCCAAATATGCTTCATGGGATCCATGCAGATCGAGGTGTTCGTGGTGAATTGCGAGCAGAACTGCTATTTGAGGACTATACCGTATATCAGCGAGCTGGAAACTGGACAATTCGTCAATAAACACGGTTTCGCCCGTTGCCCCTTCGAGCGTATCGAGCGCCGGAATGCCAATATTCCCGACGAGCCGGACGTCAGGCAGATGCGCCGAAAGCAGTGCGTGTATCAAGGAGCTGGTCGTGCTTTTCCCTTTGGTGCCGGTCACGCCGATTATTTTTCCCGGACAGTTGGCGAAAAACAGGTTGGTTGCCGTCGTAACAAAACGCGCGTTTTTCAGTTCCGGCAACAAGAGCGGAATGCCCGGGGAGCGGACGACCGTATCGTAGGCATGGATGGTTGTAAGATAATCTTTTCCAACCAATGCTTCGCCGATATCATCCGGCGGGTTCATAATCGGCTTTTGATCGGCTACGGCGATTCGAATTTCTGGCGCGTTTTTTTTTATAAATCGATAGACGCTTTGCCCCTCCCGTCCGAACCCAAGTATCAGCACTGATGTTCCGTGAATTTCATGCATAAGTTTATGAAGTTTGTGCCGGTGTACGCCTTACAATATCCCGAAGTGCCGTATGAATATACGTGAGCGCCTGCCGGTATCGTTCATCTCCCGCGCGGGTACGCCATTGCACGACAAAATCGAGGAGCCATATGAGAAAGTAACAGTAGGTTACCGGAAAGACGCGGCGGAACGATTCACGTTCCTTCCCGGTAAGCGATTCAAGAAATTTTGACTTAAGATCTTTCTGAAATTCAGGACGGTCCCACGAAAAGAGATAAATAAAGCAAAAATCAAAAGCAATGGTATTATATGCGACATGTTCAAAGTCGATCAGGTAGACCGAGCGTTTGCTCGTAGAGACGAGAATATTTGCCGGATGAAGATCGCTGTGGGACAAAACGACCGGCGCGGTATCAACGGCTTCTATGGCGTTGATAACATATTCAAGTACACGAGCCCGGAGCCTCTCTGATAACACCGAAGTATCATCAGACAATTTTTCCATTATGCGGTTGATTACGCGCGTGTACCGGTCTTTATCCCAGCGGGGTAATGTAAGATGAGGTGAAACGGGGAGTGTTCGTAACTTCGCTAATTGGCCGATGAGCTGGTTCAGAACAAACGGCTGATAAAAATTGTCGTCAAAGGAGTAGCTGATTGAAAATTTTCCGGCGTTTCTGCCGCTCACAACACGATAGAGGTACCATAGCGGCGCCTGATTTAGCTCTGCGTCAACGATTTCAGGAACGAAGTTTACTCCTTGTTTGCCGAGCCAGCGTATAACGTCGATTTCATTGATAAACGTCTGTTTATCTTTCGGCTTGAGCGCGAATTTAAGACAATAATAGGCGCCGTTTTCATCACGGCCTAAAAAGTTCAGGAAGCGGCCGGACCAAAAGTCTGCCTTGAGCGTCTGGTATTTTTTAAGATCCAGGCCGTATTTTTCAAACAATTCCCGCCGCTTTTTATAAATCGAGCGGAGGGAGTAATGCGCAGCCGATGCTGATTGCCGGCCGATCCGTTTGCTCCAGACCAAGGTGCGCAGATAGCCCGGTATGCGTTCATGGTAAAAAGGCAGGCGAAGATATGCCCGGGTATGATACGAAGCAGACAAGTTTTCCGTCGTGGTGAAGAGCGCTTTTGTTTTTTGCAATACCTCTCCTTCATAGACGAAAAAGCGCCAGAGCAGTTCCGGCGACAGGTGTGAAGGTATAAACTGATACGTGATCGTATAATCCTCGTCCAGCGCGGTATCCCACACGTAGCGCGCCCGTTCTTCCTGAAAGTCAGACCCGATGATAAAAACGCGCTTCATGCGCCGCGGCCGGAGTATTTTCCGCCGGATCAAAAACGCGCTGCTGACGAGGTCATATGCTTCATCCTCAACCAATACATGCTCCCGGTGAACGCCCAGTTTTTCGAGATATTCTGCCATGGCAGACGCTTCGGTACGCGCCGGTTGTTTATCCAGCAAATAACTCCATTTCCCCGTGACGATGATGCGCGATGATTCGCCGGCAAAGTAGCGCTGTCCGGCCTCGTCAAGCCGGCGTTTGACAAAAAAGGGAAGTTTTCCCGAATGGGTGATGCCTCCGGACAGCACAATAATCACCTGTGGTTTCATAGCTTTCGATCCACCACGCCACTTATATACGATGAGAGCAAAATACGCAATAAGGAAAATATGGAGCACAGACCGTATAATATACCCATGAACAATATCAGAAACTTCGCCATTATAGCCCATATTGATCACGGTAAATCGACGCTCGCGGACCGGCTGATGGAACTGACGGGAACAGTTGAGAAAAATGCCCATGAAGAGCAGATGCTCGACCGGAATCCGATTTCACGGGAAAGGGGAATTACCATCAAACTGGCGCCGGTGAGAATGGAGTATCTCATTATTAATCGTCATGCTGAATTTATTTCAGCATCTGATGAAACTCAGACCCTGAAACAAGTTCAGGGTGACAGAAAGGAAGACTTCATTTTAAATCTTATTGACACTCCCGGCCACGTGGACTTTTCGTATGAAGTTGACCGGACATTGGCCTGCGTGGAGGGAGTCATATTATTAGTCGATGCGACGCAGGGCATTCAGGCGCAGACAATTGCCAACGCGTACAAAGCGCTTGAGAAAGACCTGGTGATTATCCCGGTTGTCAATAAGATAGACATGCCAAATGCAGAAATTGAAAAGACAAAACAGGCGCTTGTTGATTTTCTGGGAGTAAAAGACGAGGAAATCATCAGTGTTTCGGCAAAAACAGGAGAGAATGTTGAATACGTATTGGAGCGTATTGTTAACGATATCCCTTCTCCTTCACGCATTGACAAAATAAACGCTAGCAGCAATTTTGTCAAAAATGTCACGCCACTGCGAGCACTTATTTTCGATTCCTATTTCGATACTCACAAGGGTGTTGTTGCGTTTGTCAGAATATTCAGCGGCGAAGCGTTTAAAAATAAAAAAATGCGACTTGCTATCGGCAATCAGAAGTTTGAAGCATTGGAAGTCGGTATATTCACGCCTGATTTAACGAGAAAGGATTCGTTAACAGCAGGTGAAATCGGGTACATCATCACAAATCTTAAAGATATCCATAATGTCCGGGTTGGAGACACAGTCACTGAAGAAGATCTTCACGAGCCACTTCCCGGTTATCAAATCGTCAAGCCAATGGTATTTGCGTCTGTTTTTCCCACAGACCCCGCTGATTTTGAAAACCTGAAAAAAGCGCTTGAGAAGATTTATCTGTCTGATTCTTCTCTTTCGTTTCAAAGTATTTATTCGCAGGCGCTGGGTGCCGGATTCCGGGTGGGTTTTCTGGGATTACTGCATGCAGACGTTGTTCGTGAACGGTTAGAGAGGGAATATGATTTAAGCTTAGTGTTGACTCCCCCGCAGGCGGATTACCAGTTTGAAGAAGGAGTATATAAAGAGCCGATGGTCAAACTGCATGTGATTACGCCGGAAACATATCTTGGACCCGTGATGCGGCTCTCGGAAGAACACCGCGCGAAATTTATCACCATGGACAACAAAAACCAGGTGTTTATCGAGTACGAAATGCCGATTTCTGAGATGATTTCAGACTATTTTGACCAGTTAAAGTCTATTACATCAGGGTACGCGTCGTTTGACTGGGAGTTTTCTCATTATGAAACAGTGGATGCGGACAAGCTTTCAATTTTACTCAATATGGAAGAAGTTGAAGAGTTTTCCGAAATTACCGTTCCTGAACGGGCGGAAGAAAAAGCCCGGATGATAACGAAAAAGCTGCGGGAACTTATCCCCCGCCAGCAGTTTGAAGTTCGCATCCAAGCATACTATAAAGGACGGATTATTTCATCAGAGCGCGTTCGCCCGTTTCGGAAAGATGTTCTCATTAAATCCGGAAAAATGGTCGGCGGCGGCGATTATAGCAGGAAAAGAAAATTGCTGGAAAAACAGAAAAAAGGGAAAAAGAAAATGAAAATGATCGGAAGAGTCGAAATCCCCAAAGAGGCGTTTAAGAGTTTGTTTAGGAAATAGTGTGCCAATCAATCTCATAGAACGTCTTCATATTTGCGTTAATATAAATATTCTAAATTTAGAGTATACTTTTATATATGGATCCACAAACATCTCAGCAGCCTGAATTAACTCATCACCAATCAGAAGTAGAATCACAAGATGTTATAAAACTGCAAACTACTCCAAATAATAGTAAGAAAATGTTGCTAATTACCGCTGTTTTCATTGTGTTGGTTATTGTTATTGGCTCAATAGTATTGATTTTAATGAATAGACCCGAGCAAATCAGTTCGCCGCAAAATATACTACCAAGTCAATTACCGAATGAATATAGTAAGCAGCCTGTAGCTTGGGCTAACGATGCATATTCTGGCAAGATAGGAAGTCCTATAGAGTTTACGGCAAGGGGTTCATATGATCCTTCAGGAATTCCGATTTCCTTATATGAATGGGATTTTGACGGCGATGGAACCTTTGAATTTCAAACAAAAAATGAATCGGTCACTCATATCTATGAACAAGCATATGCGGGATCAATATATCTTCGTGTTACCGGTGTACATGGAACTGCAACATCTCGCGCATATGTCGATGTAAATGAACTGGGGTATACATCTCAAGGAGACGAAGAACCTTGTCCCTTAGATGAAAATGGCTATTCAATTATTTTAGATGAAAACGGTGTTTTTATGAATTGTACGGCAACTAATCTTCCGACAGAAGATATGGAGGGAATACAGATAATTTTGGAATAAATTACGTTAATGACTTACTCGTTGATTCTAGAAAAGCAGAAAAAAGGAAAGAAACGGATAAAAAGAATTGGCAAAGTCGAAATTCCCAAAGAGGCGTTTATGAAGTTATTTAAGCGGTAGATTTTATAACGTTATCTCTAACTGAGGAACAAACGCCGCGCTTCCTTCTTTCGAGGCATAATCCGCGCCGTTTCCCGAGGTTGAGGTGATGCGGATACTATAGATACCGTCTCCGATAATATACGACGTCAGATCGACCTCGTACCATCTGTTTTTAACCACCTTTCCCAGTGAAGCAATGGGGTTACCGTCGCTTGCCGGTGCAGTATTCCACGTCACGCCAGTTTCATTCCAGCTGTTATCGGTCACCCGGTAGAAACTGCCGCCGAGAGCTGAAGCATTCACATTGTAGAGTTTCAACTTTGCTCCGGCAACCTCCTGCGTACCCACACCGGTTACTGCAAACTTTATAAGAATATGCTTTACCGGGCTTCCGTCAACCTCAAAAGTCGTTCGACTTCCGTAGTTATTATTCGGCGATTTCGCGTAGAGTGACGTATCGTCGGTAGGGGTAAACAGCAATACGCCACCGGAGGGAGGCGTCGTAACCGTTGTGGTCGGCGAAGGGGTAAGAGTCGGCGTCGGCGTACCCTCCGATTCGGAGGATGTGGATGTCGGGCTGGGACCCTCGGTCGGCGCGAGCGTCGGTGTGGGACTTTCTACGGATAAGAGAGAACAATCTTTAACCACCGTATAGTCGTCAATTAACACACCGTCGGCCGTATAGAACTGATAGGTGATCCCAGAAGATGTTGCCGTCACCAGCATCGCACCCTGATCCTCATTGTAGCGGACGATGGAGGTTGCCTCTGATGGAAGGTTGCCGAGATTAGTAAAAGGATACAAACTTGCCCCTCCTGCGCCGTTGACAAAATACGGCGTACCAGCCACATCAAGCCGTTCATAGGCGTGATCATGGCCGCCCATTACTACATCTGTGCCCCACGCGGCAAAGGGCCACTGCATTCTCGTTTTTGATCCGTGCTGTCCCGATGAGTAGGGGGAGTGGTGAAAATACACAACATCAAGGCATGACGTAGAGGAGGCTAACTGATTTTGTAGCCAACCTGCTTGGAAAGAAGTTTGGTTGTCACCGTCCGGTTCACCGCTGTCGCTGTCAAGGGCAAACAGATGGACTAACCCCAGATCCACATCATAGTAGCGCTCGTTATTCGGCAGGGTAAAGTAGTCAAAATAACCGCCGGTACAGTTACCACCGCTACAGGATATTGTATGCCAGTCGTGGTTGCCCAGTGATGGCCAAAACCTATTGACCGGACTGCCGATTCCATACGCCCCTTGGTAATTCCCGATATATTGCTGATAATACTTTCCAATATTTTGATCTATAGTGACAGCTTCTCCATCCGGGTAATTATTATCCCCCGTCGTTATGATATAGTCCGGATTCCAGCTATTCACGAGCGACGCCACCCGTGCTTCATTGGTTGAATCTTTGCCGAAATCACCGATAACGGCAAAGCGGATTACCCCTTCAGTTTCAGGGGATGATTGGGCTAACGCAGCAGTTTTTTGAGACGAAAGAGAAGCAACACGAAGCATGGTAACAGCGAGAATTACCACTCCCGCCACGAGAGATACAAGGAGAAACGGATACCGGCCGGCGACTTTATGATACAAAGAAGATAAATTACCCATGCTGTTTATTTAGTATACCATACTATTTCATAGCATTATATCCCATAAAGGTTCCTATTATACATAGCAATTACTTGGCAATAATATTCTCTATGTATACACGAGTGAGTTTTTTGCATCTTTAACCAAGGTTGGGTCAAGCTTATTTTGTGTAGTGGGGTAACTTCCTTGTACTATTTTTAGCTCTGGAGGAGCGCGACAGCGACAAAGCGTTTGGAGTCCAAAAATCCCGTGCAGGTATAGAGGGTAATCCTCTTATCATCTGACTGGTTGAGGATATGTGTCTGGTCAGGAGTGACGATCGAGGTATATTCTACAATAAACGTATGGCGGGCATCATCGTTATCTATAATCACTATTTCCGCTCCCGGCTTTATTTTGGTCAGTCTGCCTAATAAGCGGGGGAAATTATGGCCGTATAAAATACTATTGCCTATTTCTCCGGGCGGCGGGGAGCTTTCAAGATACGATACTCCTTGATTGGTCGCTTCCCATTTTCCTTCCGTATAGTTTGCCGGAATTATCGGAAGACGAATAGAAAGATCTTCAATGATAAGCTCCCGGGGAATGGTCGTACGGTCATGGTAAGCTGTGTCTATATGATCTACTGAAAATGCGAGGCGGGCAGGTGTGTTGCGCTGCCAGATATAGTAAGCTGTACTGGTAAGGCAGGCTATTCCCGTAATAATAAGAATCGTGGAGAAAAATATTTTCATGCCGGGCAATAATTCGACATATCAACGCGTTTTCCGTTACCGGGAGAGTTTACGGGCGGAATTTCGGAAGCGAAAACCGAGAACTGTTGATATTCCTCCGACAATAAATAGAATGAAAATGGTCATGCTGTTTCCGGTGGTGGCAAGTCCCAATACGTCTGTCGAAATGCCCAGGACTGATCCGCCCGTTCCTCCCGTTCCGCCGATTGCTCCCCTGCAGGCATAATCCGAGTTTTGTGCCAGGTAAGAGGAAGAATCAAGACCCCATAATGCTCCGTTTGGTACAAAAAACCATCCCTGATTTTTAAGGACCTGGATATCCGTATCCGACAGGCTTGATATTTTCCACCAATTCGTTTGAATTCCTTCTCCGTTTTCCGAACAGAAACATTGGATATGCGTATCGGATGAGAGTATATAGACCGTGTCGCTTCCGGTATATTCTGCCGTGTTGCCGACGACGCCGTGTGTGCCGCTTGAGTAGGAAACTTTTATGTCACCTTGCGGATTAAGGCAGGATGAGAACGTCGGCGTCACCACTGCCTGGGCAAGAGTAGTGTTGAGTAAAAATAGAGCAGAAAACAAACCGACGGAAAAAATAGTTTTTAGCGACATTGTGATACGCGGTATATAACCTATATTATAATAATATAGGGTGCTATTGTAGCACAATTATTGGGGAAAAATCAAGTATACTCCTCTGCATTTAGTTTCAAATAATGCTTGTATACCCAACGGAGCTTTTAAAATCGAGATAGCCTGTTAAAATATTATAAAGTATTCTCGAAACTAAATGCTCCGAGGCATACCATTTCGGATTTTAAAAGCAGAGTGGTATACTGGCGGTCTATTGAAGATTACCTATCCTTTTCAAAAATCGCAAAAGCCGATATATTATATTCGGATCTTTTTTTACCAGCGTTATCGATACCGTTGAATCAACAGTCGTTAATTCTTTCTCAAAATATCCCTCTGCATATACGTTCATTGTTGTTCCATTATCAATAACCGGCAGAACGAATGTACCGCGGGCATCAGATTCTGCCTTAACGGGCGGTTTTTCTATAGTCGCGCCGGATACCGCATTGCCGATTTCGTCTGTTACAACTCCCTGGATTTGTTTCGGCCGGTATATTTCGGCAATTGCGGTAACTGCATTTCGTGGATTCCCTGCGCCATCCCATAGTTCGGTCGAGCCTCCCACGTTTACCCAATAATTTATGCCGACCAGCGATTCTATTGGGATCAACGTTGTTAAGGTATGTTCAATCCAAGCTGCCTGTTCTTCTTCGGACATTGCACCGTGGATATCTAAAATCGGCGCGCCGAATTCGCCTAATACGACATTTCCGCCACTGTTTTCTGCAATTTCCTGTATGTCCCGGGCGAGTTTTTCAGGGTCTGCCACATAGTGATCAATGACCACGACGCCATCCAGCGCTTCGGTAGTTTTTTTATCCATGATAAGCCGTGCCACATCGCCGTTCATCGATGCATAATTAGAAGAAACGTCTTTGCCGATTTCATCAAATGCTTTTTCCGTCGCGTTGAATTCTTCGATTAAAAAATCCCGATATTCTTGAACGTTTCCGGTCATTCGGGGATCACCCGGCCCGCCGTTTTCGCATTCGGGACATGCCGAAAAAACATCCCCGTCTTCAAACAATTCAGGATTGTCAAGAATAAACTGGCGCGTTTTCTCAATATGAGTCTTTCGGTCAATTGCACCATAGTCAAACCACCGTTCCCATCCGGACCAGTTGCCGCGAAACCATACCTTCAAATTCTCTTTCCGCGCCGCGTGTACCCAGCGTTCGAGAAACGGGAGAAATTCCTCATCGTAGGGTGTCGCAAGAGCGACATGTGTCGCGCCAGTTTCGGCAATATCGTGTACCTGTCTCTCTATAACCGCGTCAAAAGCGGTGTCGTGCAGTTTTTCCCTCGCTATATCACGGGAATATTTCATCGCATCAATTGACTGAAAATCCCAAAACCTCGCATAGCGTTCCGCTGTTTGAGAATCTTTGGTGAAAAAGATCACGAACAAAATAACCAATATCAGTTTTACTATACTTTTGAGCATGGATGTTATTTCCGTCTTTTCATTACCAGTAATAATAAGTCTTCCTTCTGTAACTGATGAGGAACCGTAAAGGCGTAATTATTTTTCCTGATCATAAACGATGATACGATTTTCATCGTTGCAGGATTGATATATAGAGCTGAATAAGGATACATGCCGTCCAGCTTTTGTATCGTAAATTTTATAGGCAGGGCTGCATCCGGAAAATAAATGAACGTACTCCCGTTATCTATTTGTCCGGCAATCGGATAGTCGGCATGTTCTTCACTCCAGTGCGGGTCAATGGTATCGAACGCCGGCGCCAGTTTCCACCATTCATGCTGTGCCAGGAATTGCTTAGCCCGCCCCAGCTGTCCTGCTCCTTTAAACTCCAGCGATTCCTGCCACGAAGATTTACCCCAATGCTTCATAAACCCGTCTCCCGGCTTTGCCATTTGCCATATGCCGTGGGCTCCGTAGGAATGTCCGACTGCTCCGCATAGTATGCTTATCCAGAATGCGATGCGCTGATGATAATCGTTAAAATTCCCCAATATTCCTTCATACCACGGCTCCATATTGAGAAAGGGAATATTCTTTTTGTGGCTCTCTCGTAACGAGCGCACCATAAACGGCACGGAATCTTTGCCGTGGCCGGACTGGATAGTATTCATAGAAAACAGATTATTCTGATAGCCAAATATATCATACGCGGTGGTCTCTCCGCCAACGTGTACCGTAAGCGGCCGGTGAAATGGATCATGGCGCTTTATATACTCGCCGATAGATTGCCATTGTGCAATCCGCCGTTCTAATAATTTTTTATACGCTCTTTTGGGTAAAAGACGCGTAACGACATGCTGTGCGTAGCGCAGAATTCTGTTTCTATGCGTCCACTGTTGCGGCATAAGAAAGTTATCCACTTCGCCGGTTAAGCAGAATACCACGGGATACGCGCCGTATCGTGCGATAATCTCCTGCCAGAGTCGTCTGACCGGCTCAATTCCCATCAGGTCGATATGATTTCCCCACCCGCCGACTATGCAAGGAACAATGCCATTTTCTACAAGATACCCGATTTTTTTGTCCACTTCATCGAAGTAACTTAGGTTTATTGTCCAGTCTTTCAGAAATGGTTTTCCGCCTGCATTTTCACTCTCTTTGGATCGTTCGTCTGTCTCCGGCGGAATACCGACAACCAATTGCACGACGGAAAAATGCTGCCTTTTTCTCTTTGAGAGAAGTTGATTAAATTCCTTGCCGAGCCGTGCTCTATTTGTTGCCCCATACCACCACGTATCTGCCAGCCAAAAAAAGTGCGTGCCGTCCGCATAGGACAGATGGTGTTCTTTATCGGCAATGGCGACCGCTCCGTGACGGTAGAGGACATTGCTTCCCCGATAGTTCCGAATCGTAAATGCGCCTTTTTCACCGGCATAGGAATAACGGTATTTTCCCGCCACGCGGGACGAATAGCGAAAATATGCGTTGCCGTTGCCTTTGATAAACGGGATGACGTTCTGTTTCTTTTTTGTTTGGATATGTTCAACGACAACAGAACTTTCCGAATACACTGCCAGTTCTATCTCGAAGGGAATATTTGTCTGATAGACGGATAGATTCATCACTATTAAATATCAAAAATCAAATAGCAAATACACATATCAACACCAGATACGTCATGCTGAATTTATTTCAGCATCCTCATCAAGTAAGAAAAAGATTCTGAAACAAGCTATAGTACTTAAGCGATAGCGAACGTATTCAGAATGACGAAGTACTGCGTAAGTATTGTTATAACAAACTTCCGAGTTTATTAACAATGTGTGAGAAGGAAAAAGGTACGGCGCTGTGTGTTTTGACGAGTCCGCTCAATTTCGTCGCGGCAGTTACCGGCAAGATCACATCCTGTATCGACAACGGCGTGTCTTTAGCAATGTCGTTTTTTATGATGGCATTTAGGGTAAGCCCGACCGGAAGAAGCCCCGTGCCGTTTTCTCTCATATCAACCATACCGTATACCGTATCTCCGCCAATGCCGTCCAGCTTAATACCACGCGTGAGATCCTGTTTGGCAATCGCCACTGTTTGGATAAGAGGCGAGGTGGTGTTGTGTATTGTTTCCTGTCCGAATAACGCAACTTTAGCTATAGTCTGCGCCACTTCCAGATGGCATAAGTGATAGGGCTCAAACAACACGTAACGGGGACCGTCTCCCAATCCTAAATAGCGCAGGTATTTTTTCTGGTTCGGATCAGGATGTTCGACGACGACAAACACGCCGGGAAAGAGTTCTTTCCCGATAACATAATCAACTACTCCTTCTTTTGGCAGTGATTCCCAATCGAATTTTGTCAGTACTTCCTTTACATCAGAAACAACCGGCCCTATCATTCCCCGTTTAAGAACTTTCATGCCGAAATAATTTCCCACCAGATTCATTTCAATAGATTGCTTCGTGCCGTCGGTAAATGATGTCGTTTGGCGTACTGCCAGACCTTTATCCGCAGCCCAGGGAGCCATCTGTTCCTGGGTCGCGTGCAGATCGAGATACCGTTTCATATTGCCCGCCATGAGGACGTTAAAACCCATGAGCCGCGCCTGGCTGATCAGTCGGGCGAGGCTTCCCGGCTGGTCGCCGTAGACGTCGGTTATCACGAGGTTACGGGAATCAGCGAGTACTTTCAATTCTGACCCGAGCGTTGCCTGCAGTTCGGGATTCATGGTAATCAGATGTTTGTGTGCGTTAATCGTCGTTACGGCAACCTGGGTACCATAATCGACGGTTCCCGTCATTTCAATCACCATATCACTCTCCAGCCTCTTGATGAGTGAAAGGTCATCTGACACGCTGATAATACCCTGCTCGGCGGATTGTTTGATCTTCGAAGGAGAGTCAGAGATAGTAACCGTAAATCCATGGTCGCGCAGAAGGCCGGCGGTGCTTTCGGCTCGTCTGGATATCACCAGAGGAATACGGATTCCTTTTATTTTCCGTACTGACGATAAAAATCCAAGTCCCATAAAACCCATACCGACTATGATGACGTCGATGGGTTTCTTTCTGGTTTCGAGCTGTTTTACTATGATGTCGTACATATATTCTTTTTCATTCAGTTGCCGAATAATTATGGTATAAAATGATCTGCATATTATAACCTATAGTATTATAAAAGTCTACTAATGCTCAAGTACATAAAATTCAAACTTGTCATGCTGTCCGTCAACCGACGGATCAGCATCTTTGTTCTCTTGATCCTGAAACAAGTTCAGGATGACGGTTTTTGTGAAACTAATTTAATTTCATAATTGGCATATTATTCATCGATATATTACCGCTGCTTGCCTAATATCGGTTCTGTATTAAGCTGGTCCATATATTCCGGCTTCAATTCATAAATGTCGGCAAACGGATAGGTATCAACCAGCACATATTTATCCAGCGCCGACGTTTTACTCACTGCTTTAAATGTCTGGTCATTGACATCGTTCGTTCTCATCACGATCCACCGTGCCCACCGGTCAGGGCTCGTCGTTGCCGACTCCCAGTATTTACCGGTTCCCTCGTGAATAAACTTTTTCATAGGGAGGCCGGACGAAAAAATGATTGCGTCATGCGATGCCGCGGAAATAAGGACAAAGCCTTTTTCATCTTTCGCATTGGCGGCAAGCCATCCGCTTACTTCGGACACGTTTTTCTGGCTGGACCCCACCCGGGCATCGTCGATAGTCACGGCATCATAGTTGGCAAAGGCAAAATATGCGATGAACATGATGAGGCCTATAATCAGCAGACGAAAGCGCACCGCTCGATGTACGAGATAGCCGATGAATATGGCAATTGACGGCATCATCATGATTCCGTAGCGCGCATTAAACCACGTGTCTCCCGATATTCCTTGTATAAAGAGCACCGAGTGTCCCAGATATAACGCGAGCACATTAAACACAAACGGTGCAAAAAGAGCAAGCGATGCGATTTTTATCACCGGCTTCATTTTTTTATCAAGCCAGAACGCAATTGCACCGATTGCCCCTAAAACGGCGTTAAACGCGTATGAGTTATAGAGAAGGGCATAGAGATAGACTTTAGAAGAAAGGAGGAGATTTCCTTTCGTCGCCAACACTCCTGCTTCCTCAAGCTGCAGCTGCTGCGCGCGCGCAGAGTACGGGCCGAATGCGAAAAACAGCGCGTCTTTAAAAATCAGCTGGTTCCACAAAAGCCATAACATAATGCCGAGTCCTCCCAACGTGCAGAAGAATAAAAAAATCCCCTCCGCCGATTTATACCCCTTGCTTTTTATTGTTTTGATAACGATCAGAAATGCCGCAACAGCAAGCAGAAACCATCCGTCATACCGGATAAGCGTTGAGAGCATGATCCAAAATGAGGATTTTATCAGGTTGAGCAGTTGTTCTTTTTTAAACCAGAGCATGAGTTCGTACGCGCCCGCAGTCATGGTCGCGAGCAGGAGAAGTTCGGTCATAGCCGTTGACTGCAAATACAGCACGTTGATATTTGCGATAAAGACCAGTATGCCAATGAGTCTACCCAACAGTCCGACGCCGATTTTTCGTAAGTAGAGATAGATGATGATTCCGGTAAGCACAAATGAAATCATTGATTGCAAAGCTCCTGCAAGGCCGGAATGCCACATAAAATCATTCCAGATCGTCGGCACCATCAAGAGATGTGGCAGCGGCAGCCAGACGCTTCCCAGCTGCGCGAGTCCCGGCTTTAACCCTTCGACGACGCGCCTGCCGATATCCAGATGAGACCGCGCGTCATTGTAGGCCAGACCTAATGTATTCTGATAATAAGTAATATAGAAAAAGACAGATATCGCAGTTAATGCACACACGACAAAGCTCGCCGAGTAATAATTCAGCAACTTTTTCAGGCTTAACAAAGCACTTTTCGGTATGGTGATTGTGACCGTATTAAATTTTTTCATGATGTCATTTCACGTTTTTTAGATATACCCGCGTAGGCATATAAGACGAGAATAAATTCTGTCATTATGGCAATAAATGCGGCCAGATAATACTTAAAAGATGTGAATCTATATATGAAAGCATTAAAAAGAAGAGAGCTTGACCTATTTTCTTCAACAAATTCAAGGTTATATAAGTATGTATAAGGAATGGGATCCGGAAGGTGAATTGCCTCTACCTTTGGCGGAATGGCGCTTGTTGTCATCGCTCCAAGAGAATTCACCGAAACGCTATAGACGGCAAGTACGAAAAAGATTGCGATAAAGAGAGGATTTTTCTTATACTTCTGAATTGCTACGCCAATGCCTGTACATACCAGCGCAGTTGCCGGGATTAAATATCTGGGACCGAAAGACCATCCGCCCCACGGATCTCCGAATGACGCATACGATACTATAGAAACAGACACGATAGATATAATGAGAGGGATGGCGGTTTCAACTTCTTTTTTCATGAGTCCAGCGGCTATTCCCAGGAATCCGATCACGATAATCGGGCTATAGTAAAACCATCCGCGTTCATCACTGATAAGTAATGTATATATGCCGTTGAGTTGATTGCGCGTGTCGTAGACAGAATTATGATCGTAAATATCTACCTTCCCTCTTTCGCCCGCGCGTTCGACCACACCCTCTTCGGTATAATCAACCCGTCCGATAGACTGGGATAATCTTGTCATAGAGCCGGAAGTGTGGTAGTTGTACCAGGCAAAAAATGAAATGAGCGGGATAAGCCCGATAACAAGAGCAATAAAATTGAGCTTTACAGAGACCAATAATTTATTCGCTTTTTCGCTCACCGATACTTGTTTATAAAGAACGTACAATACGAGCGGAAGCATCATAAGCCCATTGGGAATATCCATCAGAAGTCCTGCCGAGAATATGTAGGCGAACAGTATATTATTGAGAATTGTTCGCTTTGATACTGCATTCAGTAAAGCAAGTAATATAAGGCTGGTACTTATATGGTGTTGAGTAAATGAATGAGCATAAGGTAATGCATTGGTACCGAATAAAAATAAAATACCTCCAAGTAAAGATCCACACAAATTTGCACCGAGTATCCTGCCAACTTTAGCGATTAGCCAGACATTGAGGATAGCGAACAAAACCGTTGAAAAGTAAGTAAATAATTGCGGTAGGCCAAACTGCTTACCCAAGATATAAAACGGCACGCCGACCAGTGACACGCCCGGCGTAAAAATAGTGAATAGTTTTTCGTCAAAACTTACCAGATCAGGAGCAGAAAACTGGGCTTGTTCATGGTTAAACAATACTGTCCCATTCTCTACTATTGCTTCAACGAGAGCATATCGTGAGGTGCTGTTGGTGCTTTCAAACGGCCCGCCAACCACTCTGTCTTTTTCGGTTTGGAAGTAAATAGGATTTCCTATATCTCCTTTTACCGACATACCAAGGAGAAATATGGTACAGATAAAAAATAATATGATAGTAAGTTTATTTTTCATGGTTATTTATACTAATCCGCTCATGCTGGCGTACTGGAATATTTTTCCGTTGAAATATTTTTCGTCAAGTTCCCCTATCTTATTTCTAAGGGTAATGTTTATCAGGTTTGTTACTGATCTTTCCTCGTTGTTTGAAATGCACTTTCTAATAGAACTGATTAAACGCTCATTTCCAGTAGTCTTTTCAAGTGCTACTAAATTTTCCCTGAAGTAACGGATATGGTTTTTTACAACATATAGATTTTCCAGCACCTCAAGATTAATCGGCTTGTTAAAGGTTTTGCACTTGTGTAATGCTCCAGACGTATATAGACTTAACATTGTCCGTAGACATTTTTCACATTCACCACAGTTATACTGACTTTTTTTATTTCTCCAACAGACACGAAGAACCGATAAAGCCAGTTCAGATTTATATATTTCAGTTTTAATTTTTCCGAGACGATCAATGTGCGAACCATAATGGTTAATCTTCATTTTTTCACTCGACCATAATGGATCAATATGAGGATGAGATCCAAATGGACGTAAGTGATTTATATGCATACCTCCTGAAATAAATATTTCATCAAAATTACCCCGTAAGACCAGCGCGATACTTCCAATCACCGGTCCGTGGGCAAAATCCCATTTAACATACTTTCCGGTAAATTCACGAATATTTGTTTTTACTGTTATGACGGTAATACCAAAATGTCTTGCAACCTTTTGTATATTCCTTAACGTTGTCGCGTAGAATTCTTTTTCGGCCAATGGAATATCCATACCGTGAGTAAAAATAAGGTGAGTAATTGTTTTCCTGGAACTGTTGTTAGAAAGTAGCGTATAAAATGAATCTACTCCTGCAGAAAAGAATAAGGCCTTTTTACTACCTGCTTTTCTGTCAGATAGTAAATCCGCATGAATTTTTACGCTTTTCAGGCCTACATTCCAACTTTCTACTAAAAACATAATCTTATATACTCCCTGCACTACTTTCTTAGAGACCGTTCCGTCAATAAAAATATCCTCGCGGCACTTCATTGCCGGATACAAAGCAGCAGCAAGAAACGGCGTAGCATCGTTATGAAAAGCATGGTTAATCACACTATTTACTTCATAATACAGATGGTCAATTTTTCCACTGTGAAGTACGTCTGCCGATGCAACCGTTTTACCATTTTTTGTTAAATATGATATGTTCGTTATTTTCATAATTATTACCTTGCTAATATCATTTGCCACCGCTTTAATTCCTTCTCCTGAATTCCTAAAAGAGCTTGTGTCATTAAAACCACAATTTCCTTATACCGGTTTTTGACTGTAAGTATGAGCGATGAAAGTATTTTATGATTTACTTGATGATCATCAATGACATACTTTTCATGATTCAGCAGACGGGCAATACCTCGCGTTTTATGTTCATACGCTATTCCTATAAATGGTATTCCTTGTATCGCAGCTAAAATATTGGAATGCATCCGCATACCGATTAATAAGTCGATAGATGCGTATGTCTTCAATGCCTTGGAAAGAGAATGATTAATGATGATCGGTAAGACCTTAATACCTCGTTCTATAAGACCTTGTACAATTCTTCTTGTTACTTTTTCATCTTCATCTCCATATTGAGGGGCGTCTACCTGCACAATCGGTTGGATCTGTAATGCCATGGATTTAGATACCGTTTCGATCGAGTTAACAATGACGTCTTCAATTTTTTGTTGTTCTTCAGATGACCCCCAGTTTCTTATAGTGAATCCGAGAGTAAATCTTTTGTGAGTATTTAATTGTTTTGTATGAAAATTCCTCTTGAGTAATAAAGCGTGATCAGACGAAAGAATAAGATTGTGTATCTGATATTTTTCCAGAATTTTAAAAGATATATCTTCCCTCACAGTGACTACATCAAAATCCTTCAAGAGATTAGCCGCAAATTTTTCTTGCCACTTGTATGCAAATGGCCCGAAGCTTATAGGAGCGACTATTCTTTTTGCGTCAAATAATTTTGAGAATATGAACGGAACAAGCTGCATCAACAAGTTTAATGATTGCTTTAATCCCTTATTCGATCGTAAA
>Ga0209542_10009231_pt1 | contig 18151 bp, 21 predicted proteins | sample RifCSPhighO2_01_FD_184028 | JGI IMG/M metagenome (GOLD analysis project Ga0209542, IMG submission 184028) | Soil microbial communities from Rifle, Colorado - Rifle CSP2_plank highO2_0.1 (SPAdes) (version 2) | ecosystem: Environmental > Terrestrial > Deep subsurface > Rock core/Sediment ...
AGATAATAAGACCAATCCCAGATATTATAAAGCAATCCCATAATGTCCTCAATACCTATTCAACGTATATATCTCCTTATAGATGATCTCACTTCCCCACAACTCCTGCCTTCATGAACCACAATATCAGGTCAAGCTCCGCAGGATTGATACTCAAGCTCTTCGCGAGCCTGAAGAATTCACGCTCAATCTCAAGATAGACCTTCTTCGACAGTGGCTTTGGGACTTTCCTGATGATGCTGTGCTCTTTCATAAGATTGAGTATATGCCTGTCAAGGATTGAGATGTCTGTATAGCCTACATTTCTGAGGAAATGAGACGCTTCTTTCATCCCTATCCCTTTGACATTATGCACAAGCCACTCGCGCGCTGCTGAAGTGCCCTGCTCCGCCGCTATATAAGTGATTGTCTTCTTCAATCCTTCATGCCTGCGCGCCTCGACAATATATTTCGCCTTCATATTGTGGAATCTGTGCTTGTGATGACGAATGCAGCTGACAAGCTCTTTAAGAGAGCAGCTCCTGCAACCTTCTGTTCCGAGAGCTGCTTGCACTTCGCTCGCTGTCTTGAATTTGGCGTTCGCTGTCAATATGCAGAAACATAATTCTGAGAACCATTCGAATTCGGGCTTATTAGCGAATTCTTTAAACTCGCGTAAACGCATCAATACAATCTTGTGCTCTGGAGATTTCCGCACTCTTCGCACTTCTGAATTCAAGGAATTAGTTTTCATGGTGATAGTTACCTGCTCACCCTCACCCCAACCCTATTGCACTGCGCGTAGATATGGCACTCGCTGCATTTCGGAGACACAGGCCTGCAGAGGTTCTGGCCGAAAGCGACAAGCATACTGTTGATCTTCTCCCAGTATTCCATAGGCAGCTTCTTGCGCAGCGCCATCTCTGTATCATACGGATTCTTAGTCTTGACATATCCTAAACGGTTCATTATCCTGTGGACATGGACATCGACGCAGACTGCGGGCTTCTGGAACGCGACAGCGACTACGAGATTCGCTACCTTGCGGCCGACGCCTGGCAGGATGACCAGCTCTTCGACAGTATGAGGTATCCTTCCATTGAAATGCTCTTGCAGAACGCTCGGCAGCCGCTTCAGGAACTTCGCCTTGTTCTTGAAGAATCCTACTGGGAATATGAGCTTCTCTAGATCTTTCACTGAAATCCTTTCAAGATCATCTATCTTCCTGACTTTCGTGAACAGGCGCTCGCAAGCCCGCACAGTAGTCTCATCCTTAGTCCTTGTGGAAAGGATCGCTGAGATCAATACTTTGAACGGATCCTTAGTCTGGATCTCTATGAGATCAACTACCGGAACTTTATAGTGCGCGACCTCGCGTTTTAGTATCTTATAGACAAGAGTGATATCGACATTATGCATTGGCTCTGTTAAACTCTGCTGATTTAAAAGGCTTATGAAAGTGATCGCGAGATTTCCAATCTTCCAACATATGGGCCCTGTCCTGAATCCTCCACTCTTTTGCCGTTGTTTATAATCTACTTATATCAATACTGCTCGAAGCATTGCCATTCAAGCAACGTCAAAAAAGTCTTCATTTACAGATTCAGGATATCGCCCAACATATGCAAATATTTATAATGCTATCTTAATGTTCTTAGATTATGGGATTTGACATCAATACTCGTTTACTTATGCTATTTATCGCTATACTCTTGATACTTATTCTTCCCACAGGCTGTTCTGAAAAAGATCCTCAAGTCCTGATCCCCCGCGAGCAGGCCCTCCCTTCTGACGCGGTCAAGATCACTCCAGAGACTGACATCTATCCGCCGATATTAAATTCCGATGAGTTTGAGACGCCAGTTCCTTTAAGCACTGGAGTCAACACCGCCGGCGCAGAAGACAGCCCTTTCATCCCTTACGGCAGCGACGAGATGTTCTTCTTCTGGACTCCTGATGTGAGGATCCCTGCAGAGAAGCAGGTGATTGACAATGTGACAGGAATCTATCTCTCACAGCGAGTCAATGGCGAATGGCAGCCTGCCGCAAGAGTCATGCTGCAGGATCCAGGCAAGCTCGCGCTCGACGGCTGTGAATTCGTCGGCAAGGAAACTATCTATTTCTGCACAGCGCGTGAAGGCTTGACAGGAATCCACTGGTTCAGCGCGCAGAGAATAGGAGATATATGGGATAACTGGAAAAGCGCTGATGCTTTCTTCAGGAAAGATGAATGGGAGACTGGAGAGCTGCACATCTGGAAGGATGAGCTTTATTTCCATTCAGGCAGAGCTGGCGGCAAAGGAGGATATGATATCTGGACCGCGAGGATGAAGGATGGTTCCTGGAGCGATCTCCAGAATATTGAAGCAGTCAATACAGCGTCAAATGATGGCTGGCCTTACATCACAGCAGACGGCTCTGAGCTCTGGTTCAACAGGGATGACAGAGGATATCCTTCACTCTATCGTTCTAAACGGGTCAATGGAGGATGGCAGGCGCCAGAGCTGATTGTCTCTCAGTTCGCGGGCGAGCCGACAATGGACAGCGAAGGAAACCTCTATTTTGTCCATCATTATTTCAAGGACAGCAAGATGCTTGAAGCGGATATTTACATAGCAAAGAAGAAGTAATCGGATTATATCATTAACGGATGATTCTGTTGAGATCATGACTATAACAAACGTAGAGATAAAGGCCAGATGCGCGAATCCTGAAGCTGTGCGCAGATTTCTTAAAGAGAGGGATGCGAAATTTGAAGGGACAGACCATCAGATAGACACCTATTTCAGGATCTCTAAAGGAAGGCTGAAGCTCAGGCAGGGCAATATCGAAAACAGCTTGATATTCTATGATAGGAAAGAAGCGCGGGGGCCGAAGACTTCCGAGATCCTGCTGGCAAGGACGCTGCATGACCCTGGGATGCGCGAGATACTGGCGAAAGTCCTTGAAGAGACAGTCACTGTCGACAAACATCGAGAGATCTACTTCATTGACAATGTCAAGTTCCATATTGACGAAGTGAAAGGATTGGGAAATTTTGTCGAGATTGAAGCGATAGACAGGACTGGAGAGCTTGGCATAGAGAATATCAGCGACCAATGCAGGGAGTTCATGCGGCTGTTGAAGATTGAAGAGAAAGACTGCATCGATAAGAGCTATTCAGATATGCTGTTGAGGCAGTAAAGATTTATATAATAGATTGCATTTCTCCATTTTAAAGGTGATATTATGGATAAAAGAATTCTCAGTGTAATGATTATAGCTATATTGTCAATGATCATGCTCGCAGGCTGCGGCCAAGAGCCTATAGGGGAAGCGAAAGCATTCGCATCACCAAACTTCTACTCAGGCCCTTCAGGCACAGGAGGATTATTCTTGGGCACTAACCCAAAATTAGGCAATGTCCATATCGTTCTTAGCCAGCCAGGAACAACAGTGGAGAAATATTCATTTGATACAATAGCTACTGGAAAAGATTTAGGATCAAACTATAAGGGAAGTATCACTGCAGGCACATATACTCTTACTGCTAGCCTCCAAGGGTATCAGACTTACACAGAGACAGTGACCATACAAATAAAGAAAATAAGATTTAGAATTATTAAGCTGACTCCTGCAACTGAACCAGGGGCGGCAATCTGCGGCAATGGCCAGGTCCAGAACCCCGAGACTTGCGATGACGGAAATACTGTCTCAGGAGACGGATGCTCAGCGACTTGCGCTACAGAGGCTGCAACTCCAGCAGTCTGCGGTAATAACAAGGTTGAAAGCACAGAAGTTTGCGATTATGAAAGTAAACAACGTCTTGTTGATCCTAATGGGAATACTGTCTGGAGGACAAGCCCCGCAGTCTCGTGTGTTGATTCTAATGGATATTCAGGTGATAAGACCTGCTTATATGATTGCAGCGCTTGGAGCGCTTGCGCATCTAATGGAAGAGAACGATGCGGTGATGGAGTCAAGAACGGAAATGAAGCCTGTGACGATGGAGGAATTGACAAGACTAATATGCTAAGTGTGGACAGTTGCAAAGCGGATTGCTCAGCAACAAGATGCCCTGAGACAATCACCGCGTCTTCATGCCCTTCAAGCTGGGCAGCAGTTAATGGAGAAGTGAATCTTTTGGGCGCGTTCTTAGCTGGAACATATAATAGGCAAGTGACTAATCCGACAAGAACCTATCCGGATTCCTCTTGCACTCCAGCGAATCCTCCGCTCAGCGATTGTGCGCCTTTGCCCATACCCATGGCTCCTCTAACTTACGGACAAGGAGGAGTTCTAAGAGATTTGAAGCTGACAAGCGCAAATCACGAGAGTTTCGACAAGAACTACTGGCCAGCATTCTGCGGCGATGGCGTTGTCGATGAGTGCGGCGCAGGAAGCGGCAAAGTAGAAGGATTGACTACTGGTGAAGTGAATACAATAGAAACTCCTGTGCCTAAAGGCAGCCTTTGTATGCCGGATAACCAGAATATATTCCCTTCAGGAGCAATATATAATTCTCTGGGTGAATTGTCTCCCTCTGGAGGATATACCTCTATCCCTAATGGCGCAACACTTATCTGTTGTGATATCCCCTGGACATTAATGCCGCTTCAGAGTGCAGGAGCAAGTTTACCTCAGATTAGGGGAACCGGCGGACAAACGCCTAGATGGAATGTGGCAGAGGACTGTGATATAAATTCTGCAGGCAAGTATGTGAACGCATTAGGCCAGGAGCTCACCAATGGAAAATGCAATACTAAGTCCTGTCAGGTAAGATGCAACCAGAATTATGCGTGGGATCGCGTCACCAGACAATGTGTCAGTCCATCAGTTGGCCAGAAGATAAACAATGTCGGTCAATTGGTATGCAGAGAGAAATGGAAATGGAGCGACATTCAGGGAAAATGTGTAGAATGCAAAGCGCCATTAGACACATTTTGCACTGGCCTAGCGTAATCAATCTTTCATTTATTCTTTTCTTTTATTCCTTCTTCTACATATCCCATTACTGTATCCTGCTCCGCAGGAGTGATGCTGTGATACTTCCCGATGCAGTTCGTCAAAGACTGCACATCAGAGCAGTAAAGCATTCCGTCTTCTCCGACGATATAAGTGTCATGAAGGCCTAACAGATGGAATATCTCATGGATCCCCAGATCTGTGCTATTGTTCGCGTTATGGATGCTTATCCCCAGAATGCCTTCCGCAGCAGGGATTGCCCAACCGCGATATTCTATAGGCTCTTCACCATTGAGCATGATCACGCCGTCTCTTCCTGACGCGCCGCAAAGCTTTTCCGCGATAGCTCTTCCCATCGATAAGCAACTAGAATAGGTATTTTCTTCCAATTCTGAGCAGCCATAATCTGGGATGCCCTCAACTAGGTAGATCGCGAGTTTCCCCTCTTCAAGGAGTTGACCTACAGGAGAGGTTCCTGCCAGACTGTAACCTGATTCATTATCCAGGATAAGCGCTTCTATATCCTCCCTATTTACGCTATGCGCCGCGATGACAAGATTCAGCGAGTTTTGAGGATCATTCCCTCCTGCGAGATGCTCGCAGCTCACAAGCTCTGCAAGCCTATCCACTTCTTCATCGACGCAGCCATTCGCTTCTATTTTGAGCCTTGCAGTGCGCGAAACATTAGGCATTGTACCTGTTACTGTCAGAAAATATATTTCTTTATCCAATTCTCCCCCTTGCTCAATATGAAGGATGTTCCCCTCTGCTGAATAGCTGAATGATGGATTGCGCAGAAATCCTGAATACCCTTCTGAATCCAGCTGGATTGAGTATGAATAACGCCCCAGGAACCATTGATCGAGATTGATATCTAATGATTCTTTGCATCCTAAAGGGATGCGCCTATCATTTAGCCGTGACGGAGCCATAGGGATCTCTCCCTCTGCAGTCCCAGCGTTCTCACAATCCTGTCTAGGCTTCTGAATGGCGCTCTCTTCTCCGCAGCCTGCCCCCTTCAGAGCTAATAGCATGCTTAACAGCGCTTTAGATCCAAATCTTCCGAATCTCATGATACCTCTCAGATATGCTCAATATAGAGAGAGTAGGTAGCGACCATTTATAAATGTTTTGATATTTACTACTTAATGGTGGATATATGACTCGGAGAAGTGCGGAGAGAAACACAAGAGAGGAGAACGCTTGATTACTCTGGAATCATTGAGAGATAACGAAAATCCGCAAAGCTATTTTCTATACTAAGAATCAACAACAGTGATTTTCGTTATCCTAGGGTTCGCGAAAATGTACGCATTTTCGGGATGTTCGGAAATAACAATTCCAGACATTGAAAATCAGCGCTTTAAGTGATGTATAATTAACCTGCGTTGATTTTCAATGGTGATTCAGAACAAAGCCGTTTATAATACGTATTTAAAGACTAGAAGCGTTTCTCACTCAATCTTTTAATCAAGAATTCATGAATAGTCTTGTTTCCCGAAGCAACTAAAGTTCTTGTTTCCCTAGTGACTGGATTGCCATCTAGATCAGAAGTCACACCGTTTGCTTTCTCAACAAGCAGTTGTCCTGAGAATATGTCATTCATATCAACGTCAAATATTACATATCCTCCTAAAGTTCCAGCAGCTACTTGACATAGGCTATAAGCGACTGAACCAAAGATAGGGGCATAAAATACTTCTGAGGCATATTTTGCAACTTGAGCTAACTTTTGTCCTCGATTTTTATAACTTATATCTGCGCCAATCTGAAGTTTTTTAGGATTAATTTCTGTTAGTGTAATTAATTGTTTGCTGGGTATTTTTACTGCATCAATCTCTAAAATTTTATTCTTTAGATTCCAGCTAATTTTATTATAATCTTTTGGATTAAAATCATCTGGCAAGAGTATCATGTAAGCTCCTTGATTTCTAACAGCGAGGTATAATTCCCCTTTTCTTGGAAGCACAATAACATTTATATCTGCAGAATCTCCAATAAGATGAGTAACGGCGCTTCCAAACATATCCAGACCACTTCTGAAATTTGGGGTTCCATCTATTTTATCAAGGATCCAATCAGAACTTCTATCCCCTCCCTTTTCTTCACCAAAAACAGACTGTCCTGTAAAAGATTTAAGATAAGATCTTGCCTCATCTTCTAGTTTGTAATCTAAAGCGGTAGCTGCATCCACGCCCCCTTTGGAGATAAGATCGAGATTTCTTGAATCGCCTCTTAACTCAACATATCCTATAAGGGCAGCATTAATTGCAGCTGTGATATTCTTATTCATGACACAAAAGAAGAATCTTCAATTTATAAATACTTCTGTTTTTTATCACTATCCAGGGATTTTTATATGAATACACAAAGAAATGATAAAGAAGAAATAAAAAAACTACTTCAGATTCCTATTCACCTGCTCCCAATTTATGACATTGAAGAACGCCGCGATGAAATCCACCCTCTTGTTCTGGTATTTCAGATAATACGCGTGCTCCCAGACATCAATGGTCAATAAAGGAGTCTTTCCGACGCTTAGAGGGGAGTCCTGATTAGCGGTCGTCATTATCTCAAGCTTTCCATTGTTAAGGACAAGCCAGGCCCATCCTGAGCCGAAAATTCCTAGAGCCGCGGCAGAGAGCTGCTCCTTGAATTTGTCAAAGCCACCGAAATCCTTATCGATAGCCAAGGCTATCTCGCCTGAAGGTTTTCCTCCAGACTTCGGAGCCATTATCTTCCAGAAGAAATTATGGTTGATATATCCACCGCCGTGATTGCGGACAGCTGTCCTTATATCCTCAGGAACTTTGCTCAAGTCCTTCAGGAGCTCTTCAGGCTTCTTAACCTGCAGCTCAGGATATCTCTCAAGCGCCGCGTTGAACTTGTCCGCGTAAGTCTGATGATGCTTGTTATGGTGCACTATCATCGTCGCTTCATCGATGAAAGGCTCAAGAGCATTGTACGCGTAAGGCAAAGGTTCTGGCTGATGTTTCATGATATCACCTCATATCTTTCCGACTAATCCTATGCCTGGTTTTAAAGTTTTTGCTCCGGGCTCCCAGTTCATAGGGCAGACCTCTCCTTTGTGCGAACTGACATACTGCGCGGCCTGAAGCTTGCGCATAAGCTCCTCGACGCTCCTTCCGATGCTGTTATCATGCACTTCAAAAGCCTTCAGCACTCCTTCAGGATTTATTATGAAAGTGCCTCTAAGGCTTAGACCGTCCTCATCGATATAGACCCCGTAATCCTTGCATATATTCGCTGTCGGATCAGCGATCATCGGGAATCTGACTGTCTTTATCGTCTCAGAATGATCGTGCCATGCCTTGTGGACGAATTCAGTGTCGCGGCTAACTGAGAGTATCTCAGCGCCAAGCTTCTTGAACTCAGGATAATGCTTTGCCAGCTCTCCGAGTTCTGTAGGGCATACAAAGGTAAAGTCCGCAGGATAGAAGAACAGCACTACCCATCTGCCCCTGAAATCAGAGAGCTTCACTGTCTTGAAGTCTCCATCATGAAACGCTTTTGCCGAGAATTCCGGCGCTTTCTGGTTTATCTGCACCATTAGTGCACCTCCATTGTTACTTGTTTCGCAATTTATTCTAAATGTTTTTGCGAGTGTGAATGATTATCACAACATTAGGTATCTGAGTGAGTACCGAATTGAATGCGTGTTGTCCAGAATTACTATTTCTTATTCAGAAAAAATGACAACGTACGATATAAGGTTAGAATTTGTTAATATGGGTAAAGCATAGGTAGTATTTAAGGCTTATGGTAGATGCGGCTATCGAGGTGAAAGAGAAAGACAAGAGCATATCATACTCTGGGAGCAATCTCTTCAACAATCTTGCAATAGATGTTATCAGTATGATATTCCTCTTTCAAGTCGTCTATCTGCTGCCAACCGAGATAATCCTCTGAATGGACAACATTGAGTTTATATCCATTAAGCCCTTTGATCTGAGAAATAAGGATATGCTCCGCTTCAGGCAATGAGTCGGCAAAAACTATCCTTGGGCGTAAAGGGGTTATCTCATTGAATTTGCCGTCTAATACAAATATCTTTTTAGGAGTCGCCTCATTGAGAACTAAATACTCAAGATGATGAATCGTGCTGAGCTCTTCTTGAGACCTGATCATAAGATTATACACTCGCTTGGAATATAAATATTTTGTTAGGAAAAATACCGTATTAATAAATCAGAAGATAAGGATTAAAATGCCGGTGGGGGGACTTGGAACACCCGCCCAGGGATGCCACCCTAGGGGTTACCCGCGCTGTATTAATGCCGCTTCACTACGCTCAGCGGCATGAACTCCACAACAAGAAAATCACAAAAAGATAGAAAAAAAACAAAATGCCGGTGGGGGGACTTGAACCCCCGATCTCCACGTCACTCCGCGGCTGATCCTCAGCAGTTAATTGCGATGAGTGCTGTTATCACCCATGCTTATGAGCCTCGCCCGATAATCTTCTTATCCTGTGGCGCTTTAACCACTGAGCTACACCGGCGCCATGAGAAAGAGAAAAATAGCGCTATAAAAAGGTTTTGAGAGAAAACGCATAGTGCAGCTGAGCGAAGCAAATGTCGCGAAAATCTTTAGATTTTAGGGATGTTCGGAAATCACCTTGTTGATTTTCGACACTGCACTGCGGGCTGATAAGGGGCGCAGCCAATTATCGCTTACACCACTGAGCTACACCGGTGATGAAATCTTGAAATATATATAAGAGAGTAAACAAATATTTATATAGGTGTAACAATAATATCATCATATGAAAAAAGACATAAGAAACATCGCTGATAAAGTGAAAGACGCACCAAATGCGAATTCTAATGATGGAATCCATCTGGCGCAAGGTAAGGCCAGAGAACACTGCTTTAAACCATCAACACTCTCTTATGATTATTTTAGTAAAGGAACAAGTTATGAAGATGGACTCCAACCACTCACAGATGATGATACGTTAAATATATTTGATTGGGAAGGGGCTGAATATGCATTCTAATATCGACGATAAAGTGATTGCTGATCATTCTCAGACTACTTTTGGATCCGCAACTGTTAGATTGAAGCAAAGTTACGGAATGCAGATGCTTCTGGCTTTCGAGAATCCAATCCTAGAGCAATCAAGACAGATGAGACTGCAGTCTATCGACCAGAATCTTTATCCTGCGCGGCCAGAAGAGAATTATAAAAAGAAATCAAGAGGGGATGCTAAACATTTCGAAGAACCAGATGCCGTTTCGCTCTTTCCACAGTATAGATCATGATCTCTGAGAATTTCAAGACAACCATCAAGGATTATTGCAATTTAGTGGATTGCAACGCCGCAATACGGCAGACAGAACATTCACAACTCTAACTTCTGAAGTATCTTCTCCTGCACTTTCTTCTCTTCGCCTTCAGGATATTTGCTCTTGCCCCAGGGCTTCAGGCCGTCGCCTTTGTATCTCGGGATGACATGGAGGTGGGCGTGCATCACTATCTGCCCTGCCTCTTTGCCGACATTCATGCCGATATTATAGGCATCAGCATTCACTGCTGCTTTGACTGCCTCGGCTATGCGCTTTGTAGTCGTGAAAAAATGCCCCATAAGGTCGTCAGGAAGGTCAGGGAAATCAACCCTGTGCTGGCGAGGGATGATGAGGCAATGCCCTTTATGCACTGGAGCTATGTCAAGGAACGCGAGCATATTATCATCCTCATAGATCTTATAGCAGGGCAGCTTGCCGTCGATAATCTTGCAGAACACGCAGTCGTCAGCCATAAGCCATATGGATTAGCGAGAGTTTTAAATATCTTTTGATATTGCAGTCCTCTCGGAAGATAGTCTCTCTTCTTCATTCTTTGTCTCGGTCAAGGTCTTGTCCACCAAAAGATTTATATACAGGTTCATTATACTACTATCTCGTTGACTTTAAGTCAACCAGATTATAAGAGACAAACTGGTTAAGACCTAAAAAAAGCAGAGAGGGTCAAGATGACTGACAAAAATCAGGAAAAACAATCGCAATCAAGCAATACTAAAGAAGAGCAGAAGCAGCAAGGCCAGCAGCAAGCGAGATCAAATATAAAGAACGCGATTGCTGAAGCGGCAAAAGCCGTAGCTTCAGCGGTCTCTTCTGAATCAGACAAGACAGCGCTATTGACAGGCAAGATAACCGAGCTCACAGACACATTGAAGCGCCTGCAGGCTGAGTTCGAGAACTACAAGAAGCGCTGCGACAGAGAGAAGGCAGAGTCCTGCTCGATCGCGAATGCATCTATCATCAGGAAATTCCTCCCTTTCCTTGACGCGTTCGAGATCGCGATCAAGAGCAACAGCGAAAGGAAAGATGAATACAGCAGAGGGATAGAGCTGCTTTACGCGCAATTCTTCTCGCTTATGGAAGCTGAAGGAGTGAGACGAATGGACGCAGCGGGGAAGAGATTCGATCCGCACCAGCACGAAGTCCTCCTCATAGAGAAGAGCGATAAGCCAGAAGAAACCATAATTGAAGAGCTGCAAAGAGGATACCTGCTCAATGGGATAGTGCTTCGCACAGCCAAAGTCAAGATCTCACAGCATATTGAAGGGAATAAGGACGCACATGATAAGAGCGCGGAAAAGAAGGCTAAGTGAACCTCATGCCAGCGAAGTCAGGCCGCGAATTGACAAGAACAACAACACTCAGAGAAGTCATAGCGAGAAGCCCTGCATGCTCATGTGATAAATGCTCTCACGGCTGCACTATGGGCAGCGGCGCATTGGCTGAAGAGGATCACTCCAGGATCGCGAAGCATCTCATGATCAAGGAAGAAGATCTCAAGGAGAGATACCTAGAGCCTATAGAGAAATTCAACACGACGCTCTATAGGCCGAAGATAATGAGGGAGAAAGGGAAGCCTTACGGAAGGTGCTTATTCCTCACGGATGACAGGAAGTGCGGCATCCATCCTGTCAAGCCAAGAGAATGCAGAGTGGCGATGGGATGCTCGCCTGAAGCTGAAAAGCTGATATCCTGGTTTACACTGAATCATTATGTCAATCCTGAGGATCCTGAATCGATAAGGCAATACGCGTCGCATCTGAAGGACTGCAATAAGGCATTGCCGGGCAGCCAGCTGAATGATCTTGTTCCTGACAAAGAAAAGCTGCGCAAGATGCTGGATTATGAACTGCTGACTCAGGAACAAGATGATAAGGTTAAAGATACGGAGCGCATGATTACAAAAACTAAAGATGTTCACAAAAGAAAGAAGAGGTAATCTCATGGAAAAAAAGAAATCAGGCAGTGCATCAGATGTGGATCTTGAAGCCGCGCAAGAGCTTGCAGTCTCTCTCGCGAAGAGATGCGGGGCTTTGATGCTGGAAAACTTCAATGGCAAAGTCATACAACATATAAAAGAGGACGGCACATTGGCGACTGATATCGATGACGCCTGCCAGAAGATAATTGTTGACGGGATAAAAAAGAAGTTCCCAAAACACAAGATAGTCGCGGAAGAAGGAGACACGAACACAGCTGAAAATGCCGAATATGTCTGGTATGTCGATCCTTTGGACGGCACTCATAACTATATCCATAGAGTCCAGATTTTCGGTACGTCTATAGCATTGTCAAAGAACGGCCAGATCCTGCTTGGAGTGCTGTTCTTCCCAGCGCTTGAAGAGATGTTCACGGCTATCCGCGGAAAAGGCGCTTTCAGGAACGGAAAACGCATCACTGTGTCAGATACTGCAGATCCTAAACTTGCGATGATAACCTTGCAGATGGATATGAGGGCTTCACACCCGATGAAGGCTGAAGTGCTGAGAGTGCTAAGAGGCAAAGTGCTTAGCGGAAGGGATTACGGCAGCGCGGCGTTCCATCTCGCCAGAGTTGCGATGGGATCTATGGAAGCTTTTGTAGCTGCGCATGAGCCGTCATGGGATTACGCCGCAGGAGCATTGATTGTTGAAGAAGCTGGCGGAAAGATGACTTCATTGAACGGCTCGCCTGTCAATGTCACTCCATTGCCGCAGGATGTAGTGATAAGCAACGGAAAACTGCATGAGAAGATAATAAAGATGCTGGAAGACATCAGCGAGAGATGCTGATTCATGAGCTACGGACAAGAGATATGGTGAGGAAATAATGAGCATAAGACAACAGAAGATAGAGACGGAAGGTGAACCGATGGAAAAGAACGTGAATATGACAATTACTGACGGAGAGGCGTTTTTCGCGCATGAGCTCTCGGTGAATTTCAACCCGATGCAGTTCATCCTCGACTTCAAATGCGTCACTCCTAGGGTTGATCCGAGGAGCAAAGAGAGCATAGTGCTGAACATGAAGCACAATGTGATAATGGTAGACCCGTTCCACGCGAAACGCATCGCTACACTGCTCGGAGACATGGTCAAGCGCTATGAGAAAGATTTCGGGAAGATCGAGCGCCCTAAAGCTCTTGAACGCTTTGAGAAGAACGCGCAGAAAGCGCAGCCCGCTTCTACTGTTGAAAGCAGCGGCAAAAAGAGCGGTAAAGAAGCTAAGATAAAAGGGGGGAAGAAGGCGAGCGCGCCTTCCTATCTCGGATGATGAGAATCATTATAGATTCTCAATGGATGATCATTGCGTAAGATAACGCAGGAGAAAGGTGAATGATATGGCAAAGATTATAGGTATTGATTTAGGAACCAGCAATTCATGCGCTGCGGTCCTAGAAGCGGGAAAGCCGAAGATAATCCCTAGCGCTGAAGGGCAGACGATCTCAGGAAAGACTGTGCCTAGTGTGATAGCTTTCACAAAAGACGGGCAAAGGCTTGTCGGAGAGCCGGCGCGCAGGCAGGCGATAAGCAATCCTGAACGCACTATCATGGCTGTGAAGCGCAAGATGGGGACGACTTTCAAGTACAAGATCAACGGCAAGGAATACGCTCCCCCTGAACTGTCAGCGATGATCCTGCAGAAGATAAAGGCTGACGCGGAGACATTCCTGGGAGAGAAGATAAGCAAAGCGGTCATCACAGTGCCGGCGTACTTCAATGACGACCAAAGGCAGGCCACAAAAGACGCTGGGACTATCGCCGGCCTTGAAGTCGTAAGGATAATCAATGAGCCTACAGCGGCTTCACTGGCTTACGGTCTTGACAAAGAGAAGGAACAGAAGATCCTTGTCTTCGATTTCGGAGGCGGAACTCTTGATGTCACGATCATGGAGTTCGGTGACGGAGTCTTCGAAGTCAAATCCACTTCAGGAGATACCAGTCTTGGCGGCACTGACATGGACAACGTGATAATCAATTTCCTTGTCGAGGAATTCCGCAAGCAGGAAGGGATAGACCTGAGCAAGGATGATATGGCTATCCAAAGGCTGAGAGAGGCCGCTGAGAAAGCGAAGATAGAGCTCTCGACAGTGCTTGAGACAGACATCAATCTTCCGTTCATCTCAGGCACGCCGCAAGGGCCTAAGCATTTCGTGCTGAAGCTGAGGAGAGCGAAACTCGAAGAGCTTGTGCGGCCTATAATCGAGAAATGCAGACATCCTGTCGAACAGGCGATAAAAGACGCCAAGATACCTTTATCAGATATCCACAAAGTGATAATGGTCGGCGGTCCGACAAGGATGCCGATACTCCAGAAATTTGTAGAGGATATCCTTGGCAAGAAAGTCGAGCACGGCGTCGATCCTATGGAATGCGTAGCTATGGGAGCGGCGATCCAGGGAGGAGTGCTTGCAGGGGAAGTCAAAGATATCTTATTGCTTGATGTCACCCCTCTCTCTTTAGGGATAGAGACTTTGGGCGGAGTCATGACTAGGCTGATAGAGCGCAATACGACAATACCTTCAAAGAAAAGCCAGATATTCTCGACAGCTTCTGATAACCAGCCTGCTGTGACGATCCATGTCATGCAGGGCGAACGTCCTATGGCCGCGGACAACAAGACTCTCGGACAGTTCGAGCTTGTAGGGCTTCCCCCAGCTCCGAGAGGCATCCCTCAGATAGAGGTCACTTTCGATATCGACGCCAACGGCATAGTGCACGTGACAGCAAAGGATCTCGGCACAAGCAAGCAGCAGTCGATAAAGATCACCTCTTCGCAGAAGCTCAATGATGAAGAGATAAAGCGCATGCAGAAAGACGCTGAAGAGCATTCAGAAGAGGACAAGAAGCGAAAAGATGACGCGGAGCTCATCAACAACGCAGACACTCTTGTGTACTCGACTGAGAAGCTGTTCAAGGACTTCGAAGGAAAAGTCAAGGCTGAAGAGATCGAGGATGTCAGGAAGGATCTCGCTGGCCTGAAGAAACTGCTTGAGCCTAAGGACAAGGACACTTCAGCGATAAAGAAAGCGTACGACGCGATAAATGAGAAAGTGCAGAAGATGAGCACTGAGTTGTACGCGAAAGTGCAGCAGGAGCAGGCGGCGAAGCAAGGCGGTGGAGCTCAAGGCGGAACAGGAGGCCAGAACCATTCATCTGCAGAAGGGGAGAATGTCGTCGACGCTGACTTCACTGTAGAAGACGAGAAGAAAGGGAAGAACGGCAAGAGGAAGTGAGTCCTGCTGACATTATTGTCTTATTTTTTATTATTTTTAAAATGAAGGGATATAGAAGATAGATATAAGGAACATCAGAATCACGCAATTGCTATAATTTTTAAATAGCAGTAAATGCGCAATCATTGACAACGATAAAAAAATATCATGGCCAAGGACTATTACAAGACTTTAGGTGTTGAGCGCGGCGCTTCCACTGACGAGATCAAGAAAGCGTACAAGAAGCTCGCGAAGCAGTACCATCCTGACATCAACAAGAGCCATGATGCCGAGCACAAGTTCAAAGAGATAAATGAGGCGGCGTCAGTGCTTGGAGATGAGCACAAGCGCCAGCAGTATGACCAGTACGGCAGTGTAGGGGAGGGAGGATTCGCCGGCGGCGCTGAAGGTTTCGATTTCTCTGAGTTCATGCACGGGGCTGAGAATTACGGTTTTGATTTCGGAGAGATATTCGACCAGTTCTTCGGCGGCGGTGGAGGAAGGAGGCGCAGAGGGGGCGCTAGAAGAGGCTCTGACCTCCTTTACAAGACTGAGATAACTCTTGAGGAGGCCGCTGACGGTGTCGAGAAACGAGTGACTTTGCGGAAGAATGAGACCTGTGATGAATGCGGGGGCAAAGGAGCGGCTAAAGGCTCTGAGGCGGCGACATGCCCTAAATGCAACGGCCAAGGGATGGTCAGAGCTACACGGCAGACCCCTTTCGGATATTTCTCGACAACAACGACCTGCCCGCAATGCCGCGGCGAGGGCCGGACAATAACCAATCCCTGCAAAGAATGCAGAGGGACAGGGCTTGTAGAGGATGAGAAGAAGATCTCTGTCAAGATCCCTTCAGGAATCGAGGACGGGATGCGCGTCAGAGTGACCGGAGAGGGAGAGGCAGGAGAGAAAGGAGGGCCGCATGGAGACCTGTACGTCGATGTCCATGTCAAGCCGCACAAGATCTTTGTAAGAAAAGAGGATGATCTCTATACTGAAGCGAGGATATCTTTCAGTGAAGCCGCCGCAGGAGCGGAGATAGAGATCCCGACTCTCAAGAGCAAAGCGATGCTGAAGATCCCTTCAGGGACACAGAGCCATACCATATTCAAGCTCAAAGGGGAAGGACTCACTAACCTTAAAGGTTACGGCAAAGGAGACCAGCAGGTGAGAGTGATTGTTGATGTGCCTTCTAGGATCTCGAAGAAGCAGAAGCAGCTTCTTGAAGAGTTTGACGCTGAGAGCGAGAAGGCGGATAAGGGAGTGTTCTCACGCCTGAAAGAGATGTTCTGAGAGCGTTCTTGTCAGGATGATGCTTTAATCTTTTGTCATTTCTTCAATATTTCTGTAGAAGCTATGGCTCCTATAGCGAAAAATGCTGCGTGCCCTAGCCACCATACGCCGCTGAATAATAAGAGATTATCATGTGATATGCCTATTATGTCCGGAGCTCTGCTTCCGAACGGCGCATACGCTTCCAATAATTCCCAAGCGCGGTAATATACGCTCATCAATGTGCTGAATATCAGGCTGGCAATAGCAAGATGATGCCAACGCAATACTGCGCTCCTGACTGCCCATGCGCTGCTGAACAGCGCTGTTGCGATAAAGAACGCCAGTAAGAATTTAATGACGAAATAAGTCAATGACTCCATAGGATCTGTCAGGAAATAATGGAACAAGAAATCCATAAGGACAGTGATTACAGCAGTTAGCAATGCTTTTCTGAAGACCGGCGCAAAGAAATCATTTGATTGCCGTGATGCCATCACTTGACCTTGACCTTCCCTTTCATCGAGGGATGGATGCCGCAGCGGTAGACATAATCTCCAGTCTTTGTGAACGTGAAAGAATAGCTCTCTCCATTGTTCAAGGTCTCGCTCTTGAATTCGCCTGACGCGTCGATGGTATGCGGCGCGTTGTCCTCATTCATCCACGTCACTGTAGTGCCAACATCAACTATCGTCTCTGAAGGGATGAATGAGAAATCCTTTATTCTGATCTTGTTGGTGTCCGCCGCCTTGCTTGCCGCGACGCCGCTGTCAGGACTGTCAGTCGCCTGCTGGCCGCATCCCGCTAAGAGCAGTATCGCGAGAACCGCGAATATCGGGAATGCCTGTTTCATCATGCTTAAGCCTCTTTTGGTTAATCAATGACTATACAGGCAATAAAATAAGGAGTTTATTTAAATATTGCGGAACTTTGGGCGATTTGAGCCCGATCACCAAAAGAAATCCTCAATGGATATATCCTTCTTCTTGACTCCAAGATCAATAAGCGCTTTCATTACCGCATCTTTTAACCCTTCAGGGCCGCAGATGTAAAATAAAGAATTGCCTAATTTCCCGATATGTTTAGCGATAATCTCTTTATTTATATATCCTTTCTCATCACCGGCCAGATTCTTCTTATCCTGGCTTATTATACACACTTTCTTGAACCAGCTCTTTCGGATATTGTCCAATTCGTTCTTAAAGATTGTGTCGCCCTCATTCTTTAGACAGTAAAATAAAGTGATCTTTTGTTTCTTGTTATTGCTGATATTATCCTTTATCATGCTCATGAAAGGGGTTATGCCTACCCCTCCGGCGATAAAGACAAGTTCTTTCTCATCATCCTCTACCGTAAAAGTCCCAAAAGGGCCTTCAACTATGACCTCTTCTCCCTCTTTCAGTTGAGAAGCGATCCTTGAGAATCTTCCCTGAAGCTT
>Ga0209542_10009232_pt1 | contig 18150 bp, 14 predicted proteins | sample RifCSPhighO2_01_FD_184028 | JGI IMG/M metagenome (GOLD analysis project Ga0209542, IMG submission 184028) | Soil microbial communities from Rifle, Colorado - Rifle CSP2_plank highO2_0.1 (SPAdes) (version 2) | ecosystem: Environmental > Terrestrial > Deep subsurface > Rock core/Sediment ...
TTAAACCCCCTTACTCCTTAAAGGGTGCGGATCAAGAATTTACTAAATTCTTTAGAGAAAGAAAAAATCACTTTGTTGAGGATTATCTAGATAATTTTCGTTTCAGTGAGGCATTAGAAGCAATTTGGTACGCTATTTCTTGGTGTGATAAATATATCGAATACGAAAAGCCCTGGGCTTCTCCAAAACCAGAAGTGATCGGCAACTTGCTGTTTGCGCTTGGTGAAATAGCAAACCTCCTCAAACCCTTTCTGCCAGAGACTTCAGAAAAGATTTTGAAACAACTCCAGGAAGGCAAGGGCGAGTCTCTTTTCCCAAGGAAATAAAACACCCGACTTTACACCCCGGGGGTGTAAAGTGGTTCCACAAGAGCCCAGCCATTGACAAGGTTTTGGGGGTGTGTAAAATAGACACTGGTATGACAAGTATAACCAGCACAAGAAGGTATATGCACGCATGGTGCGCCGCTCTCAAGAGGCTGGTTGTTATGTTGTTCGTATAGATTTTCAGAGGGATTTTCTATAGATTCAAAACAGCCAGCCTCTCCAAAAGAGGCGGCTGTTTGTTTTTAAATGCAGTACTAGTGGCTTGGAGCGCCGGGGAGACTAGTACCCCCGGCACTCCAGGCCAGAAAATTGAAAGCTGGCCTGAAGCACATTACAAGGAGAAGTTTCCATGTATGCTTCGGCATATGAAGAGTATCGCGCGCAGGGTCGTGCCATGTCCGAGAAGCTGGAGAAGCTGAACGAGCTACGCAGAAGCTGGGGCTGGGATGGGGTTCAGAGCGCCGGCAAGTGGAGCAAAGCGATGCTGGCAAAATGCGGATGCCAGGAAGGGTTACTCCATCTGCCTCAACAACTTAAGCCTAATAAAGAGCAGCCTCGGAATATCGAGTTTTGGAAGGAGATCGAGCGGCGCTTCCCCTCGGTGTTTACGTGGGAGATCCGCAAGGGCAAAGGGATGATTACTTCCTGTCCCACAGTTGATGGGGACTGTCCTACGCTTTTCGATCTGCTCGTCATGCCCCGCGATCTTGTCGATCAATGGGCACCAGAAACTGGCGGAGGGTTTTTCAAGACCATGCTTTTTGGCAAACCCTGGCATCAGCCGTGGGTTGTGCAGACCCTTTCTCGCACCGTATCTGTGAGTAAGGAAGCAACAGCGGAATGCCTTGGTCTCCTTTCGGAGTGGCAGAAGGTTTTTCCAGGGGAAGGAACATTCGCGCAGGAGAAATTTGGAGTTCCAAGTCTTCTGGTGCGATTGGATTGTGTCTGGCGCAAAGGCACGGGCCTCGGAGTGTACGAGATCGAAGAGCGCCCCGCCGGAGTAGGAATAACCCTGACACTGAATCAACAATTCAGAACGCTTCTTTCTGAGCTCCAAAAGGAATGGCCTGAGTTTTTTGTGGTGGTGTCGCCGCGGCGCGCCAAGCACGGGGGAGACGACCATCTGTGGATTCCCGAAATATCCCACAGCGAAGTTCTTAAGGGAAACAGGCTTGTCCTTGTGAGGGCAGATCCAGATGAGCTGTCGTTTCATGCCCTCGTTTCTCGTTCCGTCAGCACGGTTGCAACCAAGGGCTTGAAATCCTATGGTCGCGCTCTCGGTTTGTGGAAGGCGCTCGCTCCACAGGAAGTCGCAAGAAATCCAGAACAGCTTCCATGGGAGGAGGGGTTCTGCATAAAACCGTTTCAAGGGAGCAAGACTCGGGGTGTTGTCATCTGGAAGCCTGGTGAGAAGTCCGAAGTCAAGAAAAGGCAAGTCTTGGCTCGGATACAGTCTCCCGAGGGGGCGTATATACAACCCTTCATCCCGCCCATGCGCATGCGCATCAAAGGTAAGCCCTATAACTACATCTTCCGCATCTTTTTCGGATACAGTCCGAAAAGGAAGGAGTGGATAGCCTTGGGTGGTAATTGGGACGCAAGACCAGCTCCCGAGGTACTCATCCATGGTGCTCTTGATACGGTCGCGGGAGCTGCAATCCTCGCAGAGTAATGTGTTGAAGGGTTGGCAGAGTAAGATCAGCTTGTTCTGCCAGCCTCCTTTTCTTCAGGTATAATAGATGATATTTTTAGTACACATATGAAATTGGAACAGATTTTAAAAACTCTTATACGATTCAAAACAGTAACCTCGGATCAAAAACAAAACGCGTTATGTTTGCGCTGGATTCAGAAACAGTGCAAAAAATACAAAGTCTTCACGAAATTGATATATCAAGCTTCTTTCCCGTCCCTTCTTATTACGACCCAAAAAACAAAGACGCCAACCCTCTGGCTGGGTGCCCACGTTGACGTTGTTCCCGGTTCTCCCCAGGTTTTTGTTCCAAAACAAAAAGAAAGTCGTCTTTATGGACGAGGGACATTTGATATGAAATTTGCGGTCGCGTGCTACCTTAAACTTCTCGAAGATCTGAGCAAAAAACTTCCTCGTTACGACTTTGGCATAATGCTCACAAGCGATGAGGAGATCGGAGGAGAAGAAGGGGTGAAGTACCTTGTTGCCAAAGGATACCGGTCAAAAGTTGTTTTCATTCCCGATGGCGGGCAAAACTGGGACATAGAAAAAGGGGCCAAGGGCGTTCTGGAGCTTGAAGTAGTAAGTAAGGGGATCTCTGCACATGGTTCCAGAACATGGCTTGGAGGAAACGCGATTACCTCGCTTATGGGGTTTCTTGATAGAATTCAGAAGCTCTTTCCCCAAGAACCTTGCGGTGACACTATACATTGGCACGCAACATGCAACGTTGGCGTCATTGAAGGAGGGAAAGCGGCTAATCAGATTCCAGATTTCGCGAAGGCGCAGCTTTCGATCAGAATTCCTTCTGAGTCGCAAACAAAGGCACTCTTAAAAAAGATCCGAGCCCTGGAAAAGAAATTTCCTTCTATTAAAGTTGCCATCGTTCACGCCACCCCCAGTTTCAGGAATGACTTTAAGCTCTCTTTCGCAGAGTTATTTTCCCGCATAGCAAAGAACAAATATGGCATCAAAACCGGTTTGGATCTATCCCACGGAACCTCTGATGCGAGATTTTTTGTGCAGAGGGGAATTCCTGCGGTATCGGTTCGCCCTCAAGGCGGAGGCCACCACGGAGAAAATGAGTGGATTGACCTGAAAGACTTAGAAAGATTCTATAGTGTCTTCAAGGACTTTGTGATACAAGTTTCGCAGAAAACTTGACAGGATTTGTTATCTCGTATACCCTTTGAAGTACAATCATGAATACGCGAAACTTCTTTTACTTCTTTTTTACCAGCCCTAGCGGAGAGCAAGGTAGTTGTTCGTGTTAAAAAGTAGATAAACGAGCATTCAACCCAGCCCTTCGCCAAACGAGGGGCTGGTTTCTTTTGGACGCGGATGTATGCTGATTGGGCGGATTTATGCGGATATTCTCTGACTTCTGCGCTTACGGAGGTGAGTGTGGAGGCCAGGGAACATTCTCTGGGATAGCTGTTTAACAAGTGAATAAGGGCACAGGAAAGGGAGGACCACTGTGAGGCAAACTTCAAATCTAAACGTAGAGTCCATGACGCCCTTGGAACCGCCGGACGCGTTCCTGTTAAGGTTTCCCATGACCGATGCGATGAGCGAGCTCGTCGCAGACAGTCGCGAGCAGATCCGGCGTATCATCAATGGGGAGAACGACCGTATGCTGGTGCTGGTCGGTCCATGCTCGATCCATGATGAGAAGGCCGGCCTTGAGTACGCCCGCCGACTCGCCGAGCTCAAGAAGCGCGTGGAAGACCGCATCATGATCGTGATGCGGGTCTATTTCGAAAAGCCCCGAACGACAATCGGCTGGAAGGGATTCATCAATGACCCTCACCTAAATGGTTCGTTCGACGTGCCGACCGGTTTGACCCGTGCCCGGAAGTTTCTGTTGGATGTCCTGGATACAGGGCTGCCGGCAGGAATTGAGTGGCTTGACCCCGTCACGCCACAGTACCTGGCAGACTTGATGTCATGGGGCGCAATTGGCGCCCGGACGGTAGAGAGCCAAACCCATCGCCAGTTGGCGAGTGGCTTGAGCACGCCAATCGGCTTCAAGAATGGAACAGGCGGCACTGGTCATTCTATCCAGATCGCCGTTGACGCAATTGTTGCCGCGCGTGCGCCGCACACGTTCCTTGGCGTCGATACCGCTGGTCGGGTCAGCGTCATCAAGACAACTGGGAATCCAGACGCGCACGTGGTTCTTCGTGGAGGTGTCCAAGGGACGAACTACGATGCTGGGCATGTTGCCGACGCGGTTGCGCGCCTCAAGAAGGCCGGCTTGCCGCCGTACCTCATGGTCGATTGCTCACATGGCAACTCGAACAAAGATTACCGCAACCAACAGGTTGTGTTCCGCAACGTGCTCGAGCAGCGGGTATCCGGCAACCGGCACCTGGTCGCCCTGATGATCGAGAGTCACCTGAATGAAGGCAACCAGAAGCACGACAACGGCGATCCTTCGAAGCTGAAGTACGGCGTGTCGATCACCGACGCATGCGTAGGTTGGGAGAGAACCGAGGAACTGCTCCTCGAGGCGCATTCCAGACTTCGCGCCATGGAACCTGTAAGCGTATAGGAACGAAAGGGCAGGGAGAATTCGCCAGTAGGCGGTTCTCCTTGCCCTCTTTTTTTTATCTTCCCTTGACACAACTCTTTGGCTCGAATATACTCAAATAATATGTTAAGAGGTCTCCGCCAATTTAGGTTGGGCTCAAAACAGTCTGCTTTAACGGCAAAGCAAATTGTTTTGGTTTCCAAATTGATTGCCTTGCGGGCGGAGAGGTCTTTTCGTACGTTCAACTAGGTGTAAACTTGTAGGAACTTGAAAAGACCTCCCGGAACAAGGAGGTCTTTTCGTTTGAGCATAGCTGAATCCGCCAATCAGCGGATCCAGCTGCGCTCAAGCGAGGCAGATTAATCAGTTCTCTAGTTCCCAGAAGGGGGAATCGGGCAATGGAGCCTAATCTTGGAGGAAGAATTTCTGGTCTAGATGTCCGTCTCGCAAACTACGTGGCAGAAAAAAAGGCACTACAGAAAAAACTAGCGAGTTCGGCGGTTCCTCCAGAAAAGAAGGAACGATGCCGCCAGCGACTTTCGCACCTGGAAGCAACGGTCATCCCCAGGACTGTGCATGAACTCCAGGTCTCCCCCCACTAAAGGGATAGGAGTATTTTCTAGTTAAGGGTTTCCTCTTTAGGAAGCCCTCTTTTATTTCTTAAACCTTTGCTACAATAAGCCAATGCTTATAGACACCCATGGCCACGTAAGTTTCAACGCTTTCAAAGAAGACGGTGACGCTGTGTTGAAGCGCGCATTGGAAAACAATACTTGGGTTATTATGCCAGGAACGCAGTTTTCAACTTCGCAAAGAGCGGTGGAAATGGCGGAGAAGTATGGAAAGGAAGTGCATGCCGCGATTGGGTTGCACCCCATTCACCTGGAAGAGAGGGAAGTTGATGTTTTGGAGGTTCAGTCAGAAAGCGTGAAGAAAGAAGCCTGGATGACTTTTGAAACAAGAGCAGAGGAGTTTGATTACGAAAAGTACAAAGCATTAGGGCAATCAAAAAAAGTGGTTGCAGTAGGCGAGTGTGGCCTGGATTATTACTATGAGCCCAAAGGAAAGGAAAAGAGAGAAGCATTCAGGTTAAAGCAAAAAACCACGCTGGCCTTGCAGGTGAAGCTTGCGGAAGAACTTGGTTTGCCGGTTATTTTCCACTGCAGAAAGGCGCATGACGAGTTGATTGAGTTTCTTTCTCAGGGAAAAGTTCGAGGAGTCGTGCACTGCTATACCGGTACCTTGGCCCAGGCAGAGAAGTTCTATGCGATGGGTTTATACTTTGGTTTCAACGGTTTGATTTTCAAGAAAGTTCCCGCGCTTCCAGCCCCCGAGGAGATCATTAAAAATATCCCCTTAGAAAGAATCGTTTTGGAAACAGATTCTCCTTACCTTGTTCCCCCAGAAGCAAAAACAGAGAGGAACGAGCCTCTATTTGTGAAGTATGTAGCAGAAGAAATCGCCCGCATCAAAGGCATTTCAGTTGACGAAGTAGCTTCTGCCACCACCGCCAACGCTCAAGCTCTTTTCAAACTAGGCGAGGCCTAGTTACAAGGAGTAATGCGTTGAGGATTGTTTGATGAGGCGATCTTTGAGGAGGGAAGCGATTACTTTCTCTTTTGGATATGGGGATTCCTTGAGCAGAGCTTCAATGGTTTTTTGTGGAGCTCTGTTTTGTTTTTGAGAGAGAAGGAAGTTCACTACTTTTGTTCTGAATGAGCGGAACGAACCTTCAAACTTGCTTTGTTTTGCGTAGTGCCTGCTTCTGCGATTAGCCCCACTGTTTTTGAGCACAGTTGCCCCATAGTCAAACAGTGCGTAATGCCACTCGCGGGGATCCTTCTTCCGTAGAGCCTTCTGCGCGATCCTCACAATTTCTCTGTCTGGCACGTCCTTTTTGTTTTTGAAAAAGAAGTGCAAGTATACTCTTCTAATGTTGGTGTCTAAGAATGCCTCGGTGTTCCCAAACGCAAAACACGAAACTGCGCGCGCGGTGTATGGGCCAATGCCGGGAAGAGTTTCGAGTTCGCGCGGTGACAAAATTTCTAACGACCGAACCTCAAAATCCCTGCGAGATTTTGGGTTCTGCGCTCTCGGCGATTTACGCTTCGCGACCGTGCTAAATCGCCTCCGAGAGCTCGTAAGAAATTTTGCCGCCTGCGCATTCACTAAGATTCTTGCGGTTTCTTTCAAAGCTAAGGCGCGTCTCCAGTATCCAAGCCCTGCCCATGTTTTGAGGAGTTTTTTGTCTGAAGTTTTGGAAAGGGATTCCAAAGTGGGAAATGCCTTGAGGAAATCTTTGTATTTTGGAATAACCCTTGTCACCTGCGTTTGCTGGAGCATTACTTCAGAAACCAAAATCTTGTACGGGTCTTTCGTATTCCTCCACGGCAAATCCCGCCGATTAGTTTTGTACCAAGAAAGAATAGTGCGTTGAAACGCCAGAATGGTCATACTCTAGAATAGACAAAAAGAACCAGATTGACTATTATGGGGCATTGTATGGCGAACTATAATCCACAGCAAATCGAAGCAAAGTGGGCGAAGGCTTGGGAAAGAAAGAAGGCGTGGCAGGTTGATCTGAAGAAGGTATCCGCCAAAGGGCGGAAGCCCTACTACAACTTAATGATGTTTCCATACCCCTCTGCAGAGGGTTTACATGTGGGGAACGTCTATGCTTTCACTGGTTCAGACATCCACGGCCGCTTTGAGCGAATGAGAGGGAATGATGTATTCGAGCCCATGGGGTTTGATTCTTTTGGCATTCATTCAGAAAACTTTGCCATTAAGATGGGAACGCATCCTAAAGCCCAAACCGCGAAGAACATCAAGCATTTTACCGAGCAATTAAAGCAACTGGGAGCTTTGTTTGATTGGAGCAGGGCAGTAACCACAAGCGAGCCAGAATATTACAAATGGACACAGTGGCTGTTTTTGCAGCTCTATAAAGCAGGCCTGGCGTACAAAGCAAAAGCTCCTGTTGATTGGTGTCCTTCTTGCAAAACAGTTCTTGCAAACGAGCAGGTTATAGACGGGAAGTGTGAACGGTGCAGCAGCCAAGTTATGCAAAAGGAGTTGGAGCAGTGGTTTTTCCGTATTACAAAATACGCAGACAAGCTACTCAAAAACCTAGAAAAGATTGATTGGTCAGAACGAACCAAAATCGCGCAGCGAAACTGGATCGGGCGATCTGAGGGCGCTCAGATCGAATTTAAAATTCAAAACTCAAGTCTCAAAATTAATGCATTCACCACACGACCCGATACTTTGTTCGGAGCAACGTACATGGTTTTTGCTCCGGAGCACGAACTTGTTGAGAAACTTAAATCCCAAATCAAAAACTGGGGAGAAGTTCAAAAATACCTGGAAGAGGCAAAGCAAAAGAGCGAACTTGAGCGTACAGAACTCACAAAAGAAAAGACTGGGGTTGAGTTAAAAGGAGTAAGAGCAGTAAACCCCGCAACCAAAGAGAATATCCCTGTTTTTATCGCGGATTATGTTTTAGCCTCGTACGGCACGGGAGCGATTATGGCGGTACCGGCGCATGACGAACGCGACCTTGAGTTTGCGACAAAATATAAACTTCCAATTACAGAAGTCGTAATTCCTTGGCTGATAGATAAGCGCAACCCGCCTGTTGCGGGAAAGAAAAAGGTTGAAAGGAGAAACGTGCACGCCATAGTAAGAAATCCAAAAGACGGCAAAATCCTGTGCCTCAAATGGAAGAAGTTCAACTGGCTCACGTTTCCCATGGGAGGGGTTGAAGAAAACGAAGATATCGTGAAAGCAGCCCGCAGGGAAGTAGAAGAAGAAACAGGGTATACCAACTTGAAACTCGTGCGCGTGCTGGGAGGCCAGGTTTGCGCGGAATATTTCGCGGCCCATAAAGACGAAAACCGCGTTTCGTACACTACCGCGGTTTTGTTTGACCTCGCGGGAGAAGACAGGGTTGAGGTTTCAGAAGAAGAAAAAGAGCGGCACGAAGCTCTGTGGCTTGAAAAGTCCCAGATCACTCCTCAAAACATGACCCATACGGAAACTGGAATATGGCTTTCAAGATGGGAAGGGAAGTCTGGGTCATACCTAGGAGAGGGTGTGCTTATCAACTCAGGCAAGTTCAATGGCATGAACTCGAAACTTGCCATGGGTGAAATCGTGAAGTTCGCAAAGGGGCAAAAGAAAGTAAATTACCATTTGCGAGACTGGCTTATCTCGCGCCAGCGCTACTGGGGCCCGCCCATTCCTATTATCTACTGCAAGAAGTGTGGCACAGTGCCGGTTCCTGAAAAAGACCTGCCTGTAAAACTTCCTGAAGTGAAGGACTTTAGACCTACAGGAACAGGGAAATCACCTTTGGCTTCTGTTGCGAGCTTTATGAACACCAAGTGCCCAAAGTGCAAAGGTAAGGCAGAACGCGAGACTGATGTTTCAGATACATTCCTAGATTCAGCCTGGTATTTCTTCCGCTATCCTTGCACAGAGTTCAAGAACAAACCCTTTGATAAGGCAAGGGTCAAAAAATGGCTTCCGGTAAGCATGTACATTGGAGGCCAGGAGCACGCGGTGCTGCACTTGTTATACACCAGGTTCATCACCATGGCTTTGAAAGACATGGGGCACATTGCTTTTGATGAGCCCTTCAAAAAGTTTCGCGCGCATGGATTAATCACCAAAGAGGGCGCCAAGATGTCGAAATCCAAAGGGAACGTGGTGAATCCGGACGAATACTTTGTGAAGTATGGAGCAGACACTGTTCGCATGTACTTGATGTTTCTCGGGCCCTTTGCAGAAGGCGGAGATTGGAGTGACAAAGGGATAGTTGGGATATGCCGGTTCTTGAGTCGAGCATTTGAGCTTGTGACAGCAAAGACTGAAGCAAAAAACGATCTGGTTAGTTTGAGAAATAAAACGATCAAAAAAGTCACCGAAGACCTTGAAAATCTAAGATACAATACCGCCATTGCTTCTCTGATGGAATACTCGAATGAAATGAAGGATGGAGGAAAGAAAGACATTGAAACGCTTCTCATCCTTTTAGCCCCTTTTGCCCCATACATGACAGAAGAGCTTTGGAGTAAACTTGGTCATAAAGACAGCGTGCACAATCAACCGTGGCCAAAGTACGACGTGAAGCAGGTGAAAGCAGAGCGTATTCGCTTTATCATTCAGGTGAACGGCAAAGTGCGCGATGTTATGGAGTTGGCGGCAGACACGAGCGAGAAACAAGCAACGGATTTTGCTTTGAAAAGCAGGAACATTCGAAAGTGGGTGGGAAACAGCAAGGTAAAGCGCGTGGTGTTCGTTCCTGGAAGGTTAGTGAATATTGTGGTATAGGAATGTTCTATGTGTGGAATTATCGGGTATATTGGAAAAGAACAGGCCCTCCCTCTATTAATGGAAGGGTTGAGGAGGGAAAGCTACCGGGGGTATGATTCCTCAGGCGTTGTTGTGTTCGGTTTAGAGCCCGTGTGCGTCAAAGCAGTGGGAAAGCTGGAGAGTTTGGAGCAAAAGGTAACGGATATCTATCCCAAAGGCACCATAGGGCTTGGCCACTCACGCTGGGCAACGCACGGAGGGGTGACAGAGGCAAATGCCCACCCGCACGCGGATTGCAAACAAAATATCTTTCTGGTGCACAACGGTATTATTGAGAACTATCAAGTACTCAAAGAAAAACTTAAAGCAAAAGGCCATACCTTTCTTTCGGAGACAGACACAGAAGTTTTGCCCCATTTAGTAGAGCATTTCTTCCAGGGAAACTTAGAGGAGGCAGTGAGGAAAGCTCTGCAGTATGTAAGAGGGAGTTATGGTATTGCGGTTATTGCGAAAGAAGACCCGGGCAAGATAGTTGCAGCGAGAGTATCAAGCCCCTTGGTTTTCTCAGTGAACGGAAGCGGAGGATTCGTTGCTTCAGACCCTTCGGCTTTGATTAGCCATTCCAATAAAATGGTGTTTTTGGATGACGGAGAGATAGCGGTAATCAAGGAAAGCACGTTCGAGGTGTTCGACTTGCAGAGAAACCTCAAGAAAAAAGAAGTCACGGAACTTGAGTGGACTTTGGAGGAGGCACAAAAAGGAGGGTATGAGCATTTTATGCTCAAAGAAATCATGGAGCAGCCGGAAAGTATTGAGAACAGCATACGAGGGAGGATTCTTGCAGAGGAAGGAAGAGCAAGATTAGGAGGTTTGGCAGAAGTGGAGAAATCTCTGAGAGAAGTTCAAGGATTGAATATTATTGCGTGCGGCACTTCTTTGAACGCGGGCTTGGTGGGAGAGTATATGCTGGAAGAATACGCGGGGATTCCCGTGGATGTGGATTTTGCTTCTGAATTCCGCTACCGCAAACCAATTATCGATAAAGATACTGCCTCCCTTTTTATTTCCCAATCTGGGGAAACCGCGGATACTCTTGCCTCGCTCAAAGAAGTGAAGGAAAAAGGAGGGTTGGCTTTGGGAATCGTGAATGCAGTGGGTTCTTCTATTACAAGAGAAACTGATGCGGGAGTCTACAACCACGCGGGCCCAGAAATTGGAGTGGCTTCCACCAAGGCGTTTACTTCGCAGCTTGCTGTGCTTTCCCTTCTTACGTTGCTTCTGGGAAGGCAAAGGCAGTTGTCTCTTGTTATGGGCCAGAGGATCGCGAAAGAAATTGCGAGAGTTCCCGAACTGGTCTCGCAGATCCTTTCAAAAGCAAGTTCTGTTGAGGCGCTCGCGCAAAAATACAAAGGCTTTGAGAACTTCCTATATATAGGAAGGAAATATAACTATCCTGTTGCCCTGGAAGGAGCCCTGAAGCTCAAGGAGATATCGTACGTGCACGCGGAGGGATACGGGGCAGGGGAAATGAAGCATGGCCCCATTGCGTTGATTGATGAAAACTTCCCAACCATTGCCATTTGTCCTTCTGATTCTGTATACGAGAAGATGATTTCGAATATTCAAGAAATCAAAGCGCGAAACGGGAAAGTGATTGCCATAGCTACTGAAGGAGACGAAGGTATTAAAAGTATTGCAGACGATGTCTTCTACATTCCCAAAACCCTGGAAATGCTCACGCCCCTTCTTTCCGTTATTCCTTTGCAATTATTTGCCTATTACATGGGCGTCTTGCGCGGCTACGACGTCGACAAACCCCGCAACCTCGCAAAGAGTGTCACCGTAGAATAGCAGTTCAATTTATTCTATTCACGATTCACGCAAGCCTCGAAAAATAACTGCTATAGCAATAATATTCCCACCCTTTTGGTTTTTCTGCTAAGATAAAGGTATATGCCGCGACTCAAAGGTACGGTATCCCAAGAAATTTTACATAATCTTCTTATTGGAGGCGCTTTTGTTTTGGCGGCTCAATCTCCGTATTTTTGGCTGAACTTCTACAAAAACATGTTCAATGGCAGAGGGTTTCGTTCGTCACAGGTGCGCGACGCTTTTAAGTATCTCCGCAAGAAAAAACTTATTTATATCGAGACGCATAACAAGCAGATATACCTGCGCCTTACAGAAGAGGGCGAGAAAGAGGCGGGAAAGTTTCAGATTAATAAACTAAAAGTTGACCGACCCAAGAAGTGGGACGGAAAGTGGAGATTAATCATTTTTGACATTCCCGAGAAGCTAAAAGTAAAACGCGAGGCCTTTCGCGGAAAACTTAAAGAACTCGGATTTTATCGGCTGCAGAAAAGCATATGGGCGCACGCGTTTCCGTGCGAGGCGCAAGTTCATTTATTGCGAGAATTTTTCGCTTTAAGCCCCAAACATTTAAGGGTTTTAGAGGTGCAAAAATTAGAAGATGATAACTTTCTCAAAGAGTTTTTCAGCGTGGAAAAATAACTGCTATAGCATGAATAGTTCGAGGGTTGATGGGGTTGGGGCTTTGTGGTATGTAGTTTCTTGAACGCGGCGAAACTGTTCGCCGTGGAGTTCTTTAGGAAGGGCCCGCTATGAGCGACGCCCAAAAGAAAGAAGACTTGCGATGGACGCAACCTTCGATCAATCAAAAAAGTTGCTGGAGCTTTTCGAGGGCACACCTCGCGAACAAATTCAGTGGCTTTTGGAGTCTGGCTTTTTGACAGACCTCCGCGACACGAACGCGCTAGGTATTGACAGGGGGGAATTTAGGCGACTTATTCGTTGGGCACCTATCCCACAGCAACTTGTGGGGATAGACTTGATTACGTATCGCGGCACTATCTCCTCACTCGACAAGGCAAAGGTAGATAGGGTGGTTTCCGGTTATTCTGGACCTAGCCTTGTGCTTGATCTCGAAGGCCATTCACGAACCGAACACGCGACCATTTCCGTAGATCTGAACTTTGGCATGGTGCGCGTGAAACTCGAAGATGGTCTTGTGTACGTCTTGAAGGACTCCCGGATGTCACCCCTATCTAGTGGAGGGTGGACCGTTCTTATCCCGGATGCTCATGGTGATGTGATCCTTTACCAAGTAATCCAAGAGCGCCTACGACTTCGACCTCGAGTAATCTGATTTCTTGGCCCTCGGCTTGCGAACAATCGCAGGTCGAGGGCGTTTTCTTTTAAGGATTGCAAAATGGGGGTTTTTAAGGCAAGATAGGAGCTATGAAACGAAAGAATGTGGTTGTGATTGGGGGAGGGACGGGGACGTATACGGTACTTTCGGGGTTGAAGGAGTACCCCGTAAATCTTACTGCTATTGTTTCTATGGCAGATGATGGAGGGTCTACCAGGATATTGCGAGAGGAGTTTGGAATATTGCCCCCGGGTTCGGTGCGGCCGGCGCTGGTCGCGCTTTCGAACGCTCCTGAAGCCCTGTCTGAAATATTCAACTTCAGGTTTGCCAAAGGTACATTCAAAGGCCACAACTTTGGCAACCTTTTTATTACCGCCTTAACCGAGCAGTTCGGTAACTTTGAAAAAGCACTTGGCGAAGCAGGGCGGCTTTTGAATATCCAGGGAGAAGTTATTCCTTCAACCCTTCAGCATATCCGCCTTGTGGCAAAACTTGAAAATGGCAAGCTTATTGAAGGCGAAACAGAGATAGATGTTCCAAAGCATGACGGCAGGTTAAAAATACAAAAAATATGGCTTTCTCCAAAAGCAAAAGCAAATCCCAAAGCGCTTTTGGCAGTTAAAGAAGCAGACCTTATTGTGTTGGGCCCAGGAGATCTGTTTTCAAGCATTATTCCCAACCTTTTAGTTGAAGGCATGCCGAGCGCGGTCAAGAAAAGCAAAGCCAAGGTTGTGTTCGTGTGCAATATTATGACAAAATTCGGAGAAACAACCGGATTTTCCGCGGAAGATTTTCTCAATGTATTAGAAAAGTATCTTGGCAAAAACGTTGTTGATTGTCTTGTGGTCAACAAAACAAAGCCCTTGAAAGCAAGGGTGAAGAAGTACGAGAAAGAGAAGGCAGAGTTTGTGCGGTACAATAGAGGATTGCTTCAGAAAAGAGTAAAAGACGTTCTTGAAACCGATCTTTTGCGCAGAGGTGGTTTCATCCGCCACGATTCAGATAAACTCGCAAAAGTGTTATTCTCTTTGGTGTAGATAAGACATAAAAACTTGGCTTAGCCAAATTTTGACATTTTAATATGGCGTGGTATAGTTTTTTTTGAACGCGGTAATCGTGCCGCGCGCGCACATTCGGACGGGTTCTCGCAAGGGAACGGGTCCAAAAAGAAAGAGGTAGACGATGTCTACGCTATACTCTGTCGGCCAGATGAATCAACTCGGGGATGCACTTGAACTGGCGGATTTCACCCCTACGGATGTGGCAAACCTGCGAAGCTCTGGCTTGTTGTCCAATGTCAGGCGGGTTCTTCGTGGTTACGCCGAGATTAAGCTCAATGAGTACGTTATCGACTGCGATGCGGATCCGGTCGAGCTCGACGGTTGGACTGTTGTGCGGCATGTCAAAGGTGGGCGCTACGTCTGGAATCCACACAGGATTATCCTCTATGTGTCTCCGAAACGAGCAGTCACGGGCCATCAACTCCGCGAGGACCTTCAAGTAGTCCCAGTTCTGAACGTATGCGTTCTGGATTTTCTACTTGCTCATCCTGCGCTCATTCCACAGGAGTGGAAAGGTAAATTCGTCTGCTTCTACGGAACCGTCTATCGTAACGCAGGTGGCAGGCGCGAGGTGCGAAATCTCTTCTGGGATGGTGAGCGCTGGTATTCAGAGTTCATCCCCCTTGACTTCCTAGTTCAGGATAACCTTCCCGTTGCAGTTCTTGGTTAAGGGTAGCTTGCCTCTGGTGACTTGAGAATTCAGCTACCCCAGCTTAGCCCTGTGCGGCGTTACGCAGCACAGGGCTCTTTTTATCTTTGTAAAAACAAAGGTTTGTGGTATTCTCGCTCTTATGAGTGAGGGTTTAGTGAAAAATTTAAAAGACCACATATTTCGACTTGCGGAAACGCGGCCCCAAGAAGCTGCGCTTTTGGCATGCAAGGAAACTGGGGAAACAGAGAGAAGCTATACCTATGCGGAGCTTAAAGACGAGATCGTAAGAACGGCAAGCTGGCTGCAGCACTCGCTTGGCTTGCGAAAGGGTGACGCACTAGGATTGGCGCTCCCGAATTCCATTGAACTGATCCTTTTGAGTTGGAGCGCGTGGGCGCTTGGCATTATAACTGTGCCCTTAGATATGAAGCGCGACACCCCAAAAGATTATGAGTACAAACTCAAACTTACGGGAGCTAAGCAGGTTATATCCAAAGAGGAGCTGAAAGCATTGGCTCAATTCAAAGCCCCGGAGAAAGAAATTATCTGGCAAGATGGCATTTCGCACCCAGCTCTCGTGCTGTTTACTTCAGGCACTACTGCGAAACCAAAAGGAGTTGAGTTGAGTCTTGAGAACTTGCTGGTTAATGCCCAGGGCATTAACCAGCAATTCCAAATCACAGAACAGGATAGGTTTCTTGTGCTCTTGCCTTTGTACCATATCAACTCCACCACGTTTTCTTTAGCTTCTCTTGTCGCGGGAGCAAGCATTGCCACGGTTCCGGGATATTCCAATTCCAAGTTCTGGCAGCAGCTCGCGAATACACAGGCTACCTTTACTTCCATTGTTCCAACCATTTGCTATGACCAGCTTTCAAGAAGAGAGGAGTTTGAAGCTATAGAATCCAAACTCAAAGTAACAAGAATCCAGATAGGGTCAGCCCCTGTGGTCCCCCATGATTCGCAGAAGTTCGTGGAGCAGTTTGGCATTCCTTTGTATCAGGGTTATGGCCAAACTGAAACTGCTTTGCGCGTGACCGGCGTGCCATTGGATATTGAAAGAGAGTTGTATGCAAAGCTATTGCGCGAAAACAGCATTGGAAAACCCATGAATTGGGCAGAGGTTGAGATCATGGATGCAGAAGGAAACATCTTGAAGGAGGAACAGGAGGGCGAACTTGCGGTAAAAGGCAAAGCCGTGATGGCAGGGTACATGCAAAATGAGGAAGCAACCGACAGTGCTTTCAAGAACGGATACTTTTTAACTGGAGACATCGGGTACTACAAAGTAGTAGATACCGTTCGGCACTTCTTTCTTAAAGGGAGAAGCAAAGAGATCATCATTAAAGGAGGAGTGAACCTTTCTCCTGTTGCGATTGAGAGTAAGTTGAAAGAGATGAACGAGGACATTGACCAGGTGTATGTTATTGGCCTCAAAGACGAGCGGTACGGAGAAGAGGTCGGTGCCCTTGTGTGCTGGAAACAGGGAAATGAGGAAGAGAACGAGCTCAAGCTGAAATACCAGCTGACAAACCCTCTTGAGTCTCTGGTTCCCTTTGAGGTGCCCAAATACATTAAGAGCATTAAGGCAGAAGAGCTTCCCATGACGTCCACGGGAAAGGTGCAGCGCTCGGTTATCAAAGCAACGATTCTGCAGAGCGAGTTTACAAAAACATCTCTGTTCGCGAAAAACGAAACGCATGAGTTTTTGCGCCTAACCCAAGAAGATAGGCCCTTGCTGAAAGAAGCGCTTGAACTCTACAACCGTTGCTGGCAACCCTTGGTGCTCGACGAAAAAACGTTCTTGGAGCAGGCGCAAAACGGCGTTGTTATGGCAGCTCTCGGCAAAGACAGGAAGGTTGAAGGACTCATTACTTTTTTGCGAATCTCAAAAGGAGAAGAGGAGTTGAAAACGAGCACGTATAGGAAACTGACTGACAATTTCACACTTAAGAACAACGAAACAGAAGGGGATACAATCGTATGTGTATCCGTTTGTTCTGCTGCCTATGTTCCGCCTTCACAAATACCCCAAAAAGGGGACACGAGTGCTCCTACTCAAAAGGAAATGCAGGAATACCTGGAATCAGGAAAGGACCTGACGTACAATTTCCACAAAAAACCAAAAGGTGGCATGCTGGGCGCAGAACTCGTTTCTCTCATTCCCGAAGGCCGCCCCGAAGACCCTTTTGCTTTGGGGTACAACATGCTTATGTCGTATCCGCTTCGTGACGCAAAAAGCGCAATACATCCCAACGCAAACTCATCAGTAGCAGTGCAGGTAATCGAGGCAGCCATGTCTATTGCACAGAGTCTTGGGGTTCAGAAGCTCTACGTTTATTCTCGGCCCGCGGGGGCTTTTCAATACTTTTCAAAACAATAACCTATGCAGGCAGTTATCATTGCAGCTGGCATTGGGAAGCGCATGCGCCCTCTTACCCTGCGCAAACCCAAGCCCTTGCTGAACGTAGCTGGCAAGCCAGTTTTAAAGCGAACCTTAGATCAGCTTGCAGGCCTTGTTGATGAGGTCATTTTGGTGGTGGGCTACAAAGGGAAAATGATCAAGGACTACTTTGGTTCTTCTTATAAGCAGATGAGGCTTCGTTATGTGTGGCAAAAGAGCCAACTGGGAACCGCGCATGCCGCGAAAGAAGCGCTCGCGTATTTGGAGGGAGATTTTTTGCTCCTCCACGGAGACGATTTATATGAGCGAAACGATATTCAAAAGGTCTTGGGAACATGTCCTGCGATGCTGCTGGGCAAGGTCAAGGACCCCTCTCAGTTTGGAGTGGTTGCAACCCAGGGGAAACGGGTAAAAAGCATTGCAGAAAAACCCAAGAATCCCAAAGGCAGCCTCGTGAACACAGGCCTCTATCATCTTCCCCTGTCTGTGTTTAAGGGGAGGATAGAAAAGTCAAAGAGAGGGGAGTACGAGTTCACTGATTACGTGGAGCAGTTTGTGAAGAAGAACGCCCTATTCTTTTTTGTGACAAAAAACTGGATTCCTCTTTCAAACCCTGTAAGCCTGGAAGCCGCAGCAAGGGTTTTGAAAAAAAGAGAAAAATAGGTAGAATAGGAACATGCAGATTTGGAAGCTTGAACGTGGGGAACATTTCGTGAGAAAAGCGGTTTCAGCTCTCAAAAAAGGAAAGGTGCTGGTCTGTCCAACCGATACGGTGTATGGCTTGCTCGCAGACGCAACCAATAAAAGGGCAGTGCGTAAAGTCTTTCAAATAAAACAGAGAAGTCCGAACAACCCCTTGCCCTTGTTTGTAAGAGACATAGCCATGGCGAGAAAACTTGCAAAGATTACTCCTTTGCAGGAGCGCTTTTTAAAAAAAGTATGGCCAGGCAAAGTTACTGCAATACTTGAAAGCAGAACTACAGGTCTGCCCGCCGA
>Ga0209542_10009233_pt1 | contig 18150 bp, 26 predicted proteins | sample RifCSPhighO2_01_FD_184028 | JGI IMG/M metagenome (GOLD analysis project Ga0209542, IMG submission 184028) | Soil microbial communities from Rifle, Colorado - Rifle CSP2_plank highO2_0.1 (SPAdes) (version 2) | ecosystem: Environmental > Terrestrial > Deep subsurface > Rock core/Sediment ...
ACTTATGGAAAATAAAGAAAAAGGGCTCGAGGTCAACCCAGATTATGTAGAAGAACACCCAACTACTTCCTACTATGAAGATTGGATCCAGGAATATCGGAACCTGGTAAGAGAACAGCAACTTAGAGGCTTAACACACGACAAAGCCCAAAGAAGGATGAAACTAGCCGGTGAGCTGAGAATGCCTCCTGAACCAATCATTTCAGAAGCAAAAAGACTCGCTCGACTAAGAATCCAATCGTTTATCCCACAATTATTAGTACCATCCAAAACCTCCAAGTAGTCCAAAAGATCTTTGAAGTATATAATATTTCATATGCCAAACTCACGAATACTTTTGCCTTTAGCGATTTTGCTAATTGCGATTTTGAGTTTTACTATGTGGTTTCAAAATTCTAGCCAAGAGCCTAAAATAGAAACGCCTATGATCTCAAACACTAATGCTGAAATAAAGTTTGTCGCTATTGGAGATTCCTATACTATTGGGCTGGGGATAGCAGAGACTGACCGCTGGCCCAATGTTTTAGTTAACCATCTCAAAGAAGCCGGGGTTAATGTTAAATTAGCAGCTAATCCCTCTGTCTCTGGATATCGGGTATCTGATGCATTAAAACAGGAGCTCCCTGAGGTAAAAAGACAAAGGCCAGACTTTGTGACAGTCCTAATTGGAGCCAACGATAACTTTGGGCAAAAAGAAGCTAGAATTTACCAACAAGAATTAGCAGAATTTTTGGATGCTCTGCAGTTAGTATTAACAAACCCAAAGAACATTATCTTGATTACTCTGCCTGATTATTCAAAATCTCCAGCAGCATCAGGTTATAGCAGCGAAGGTATTTCAAAAAGCATTGATGCATATAATCAAGTTATTAAAAATGAAGCTATAAAAAGAGGGCTGAAGATGGCTGATATCTTCCCGGTTAGCCAAAGCATGAATACTGATGATTATATTTCAGACGGATTACACCCTTCTGCAAAAGGTTATGCTAAATGGGAAAAAATAATCTTTCCAGTAGTTTTAGAGCTAGTTAAAGAAATTTAGATACGCTCACTTCGTTCGTGTTGCGGGGGTAGGGGTCGAACCTACTGCCTTCAGATTATGAGCCTGATGTGCAACCGTTACACTTCCCCGCGATATCTACGTATTCTACCTTAAATCGATTTAAAAAACAACCTGAGCCAGCCTTGCCAGTTGGGTAATCTAGGTTCTATGGCCTCTTGAGTGGCTCCTAAAATGCTCTGCAGTTTGTATTCTGGGATAATGATGACTGTTTCTCCAGGCTGAACCAAACCTAGGTTATCCCTGGCTTGTTGTTCTAAAAATTCCGCAGATTTAACCAGATTTAGCCTTTCTTTAAGCTCTTTATTCCTAGTTTCCAGGCTATGCAAGCTACTAATAGCCTGTTCCAACCGATCTCCAGACCGTAAAGTGGTAATAATTTGGCCAATTAAATTGTAAATTACTATCAGAACTATTAATATAATGATTGCATTGACAACTTTTCTAGGCATAAATACCTCAAGCCCCAAAGCTTAATTTTAAAGCCTTAGAGCGTTCCTACGCTCGCAGGATACATTTGATAATTGACAAATGTATCCTTAGATATTCTATATCGCAGGCCATCTATTGACTTTTATGGCCTATAGATGTAAAATATCAGTTATGACATTAAAAGAAGCTCATCAACAGTTTGTTGACAACCTAAAAAGCCGATCCCGTGCTTCAGCTACTATCTTAGCTTACGGCAAAGATATAGATCAACTGGTTAAATATTTAGAAGTTCAGGGCAAAACTGATCCTAGTGAGGTTATTTTGGAAGATTTGCAGGCTTTTATGGCTAAACTGGGCAAAGAGTCATACACTGCCAAGTCAATTTCTAGAAAAACTAACTCCACTAAGACCTTTTTTAAGTTCTTAAAGATCGGTGGTGTTATTGCTGAAGATCCAGCTACTATGCTGGAACACCCTAAATTCGAGAATAAACCGCCTAGAATCCTTTCTCAAGTGGAATACCGAGCTTTAAGAGATGCTGCTAGAGCTGATATCCGAATCTTTGCTGTAATTGAGCTACTGCTGCAAACAGGAATTAGAATTGGTGAACTAGCTGAACTTAGAGTTGAAGACATTAATGTTATTGAGCCAGAAACAGTTCATGTGCCTATTTTTGAGGGTTCTAGCGAGCGGACTATCCCTTTAAATAAACCTGCAGTTGAAGCTTTGCAAAAATATCTAGAGATTCGACCAAAAACCCCTAATCAGGCGCTATTTATCACCAAAACCGGCCGTCCCCTACTAATCCGAAATATCAGGACTGCTATTGATAGATATTTTAAGATTGCCGGTATTCCTAATGCAAAAGTTAATGATCTTCGGCATACTTGGGTAGCCTATCATCTGCAAGCTGGTACTTCCCTAGTGACAGTTTCTAAACTAGCTGGCCATAAAAGACTTTCTACTACTGAAAGATATCTTCAATTCATCCAAGGCGGCCTCAACGGCAACGGCAAAATGAAACTAGAAGAACTTTGAATTATTTCTTTTTAGAAGAGCTTTTAAGGGAGGGGTAAAGCATTATAGCAAATGCTAAACCAATAATAGCCAGCGTCAAATAAAAAAGATATAAATATAGTCTAGGATCAAGATTATTCATATTTTTTCCTTGTAGGCCCGGAAGGAGTCGAACCCTCGCAATCTGCGTATAAGGCAAATGTTCTACCGTTAAACTACGGGCCTATGCGTGTATTATACAAAATTCCCTTTTTTAATGCGAGCTTTTGAAAGCAGCGCGTTAAGAAATCGCAGGATTTTCTATCAGGGGAGACGGAAACTGACTAGCACAAAGTGCAGAAATTTCCGTGGGGACCCGATTAGAAAATACTAGATTTTAGCGACCTTTCATTTGCGAGCCAGTTTTGGTACTTTTGCTGCCAAAAGTACAAGAAAAATACTATAAATGGGAGCGGACGCCAATCTCGGCTTCTACCTGGTTCATATCACGACCATATTTGAGGCGAGAGAGTTCTCTAATGGCGGCTCCTACTTGAGGATTAGAAATCGCCTTCCATTTCTCAAAATCAGGTTTGGTATCCATACTAAATGGCACCATTGGTTCTCCGTTAACAATTGTTTTTACGTAGGAATTAAAGATATCGACATTAACTAAATCATTTTCCGAAAAAGTCGGAGTAAATTCATGCTGCAAAAAATTAGCATCAGTCACACCGACTCTAAAGGAGATGATTGTACCAACATTTCCGAAAACAGCATTCTTAATATTCTCATCAATCTGACCAATAAACTGATTAGCTACAATCAACTCCAGATGATACTTACGGGCTTCAGACAAAATATCTGCAAAGGTTTCTGTAGCAAAGTTTTGAAACTCATCAACGTATAAGAAGAAATCTTTTCTCTGAAATTCTGGGGTATCTGAGCGACTCATGGCTGCCTGCAGGATCTTTGGCACCAGCACTAACCCCAGAAAGTTTGAATTCTCCTCCCCTATTTTTCCTTTAGACAGATTCATAATCAAGATCTTTCCCTCGTCCATTACCCTCCTAAAATCAAAGGAGCTCTGGGATTGCCCAATGATATTTCTCATCATCTTATTAGTGACGAATCGACCAAATTTGGAAACAGTATAATCCAACACCTCTGACTTATGAAAGTCTGAAGTTTGAGCGATCTGATCTGTCCAGTAGCGGCGCACCACTGGATCTTGGACTAGAGGCAGGAGCTCCTTAACAAATTCAGCATCGGTCATCAGTCTCATCACCTCAATAAAAGTCGCACCTGGCTTACTCATGGCTGTTAACATGGCATTCCTGACCCCGTGTTCAAATCTTGGCCCGATAATACCAGTTTTGTTAGGATCAAACAGCTTGTACATTAAACCGATAATATTTGCCACCACAAAATGTTTTTGCTCTTCGTTGTAGGCCTCTAACATATTTAACCCAAAAGGACGAGCGGCATCAGATGGGTCAAAATAGATTACGTCCTCTGCCCTCTCTGGTGGGATCATCTCTAAAATATCTTCAGCGGCATCACCGTGAGGATCGATAAAACAAACCCCTTTGCCAGAGTAAATGTCTTGTAAAATCATTGTCTTTAGAAGCTGAGTCTTTCCCATACCAGTTCGACCAACAATGTACATATGACGCCTACGATCTTCGTCACCGACAAAAATCGGCCGCTCTGATCCCCTGAAAACTGACCGACCCAAAAATAGCCCCGAGGAGGGAATCTTTTCTGGAGCTGGTGCTCGCTTGGCAGTGAGCCAGGTAATATAGGGTGTTTCTATTGATTTACTGGGAAAATGGAAGACCGAAGCCAGCTCGTCAGGAGTTAAGACAGATGGCTCAGAAAACCGAGGTAGATAACGATAGATAAAATCAGTCATAAAACTTTTTTCAGACTTAACCTTGTCGCCGGAAAAACCATTATAGGGCCCGTTAAATTGTTCAAAGGTGGCTCTGATATTAGATAGATGAGCCTTAGCGCTCTCCTCGGTGGTTGAAGAAACTACAATCCGGATAACCGTTGAAAAACCATTTCTGGCCAACTTATTCTCAACTGCTTCGATCTGTTTGGCATCAGGTGGTGGTTTTGGGCTTTCTGGTTTGCCGGGATCCTTTTCCTTTTTCAGCCATTTTTTACCCAGATCTTTCCAATTGCTAACTGAAGGTGAAATCAAAATCTGGATGGCGGCACCTTCACCTAGTTGCATCTTTGCCATAGCAGAAGTAATGGCCGAGAGTGGATCAGTTGGTAAATCTCGAAAAGTTTTAATCGGCAGATAAGAAGCCGTCCGAAGTCTTAATTGGGCATAAGCAGTATGGCCATTTTCGGAGAAAATATTATATTCTGGAATTTCCTTAATATCAGCGTCCGGATAGGCACCGTTAATCTGCTTTTCCAGCAAGTCCTGGTGAGAGCGGTTACAGGAGATATAGAACCTGATTGATTCATGCAGAGCCACTATTTCAAAAGCCAGGTGAGGTTGAGGCTTGAAACGTCCAAACAGCTTGCCGGTTGATTTTTTAATTGAAGAAAAAGTAGCAAAAAGCTGCTCAGTAGCATCAATTTTTACTTCATTAGCTTGAGGCACAGTCACTTGCAAGATCACGAATTTCAGTGAATTTTGTTCACGCTCTTTATACTTTATCCAACCAACAAAATACCGCCAAAAATAGAACCCCAATCCGAGGATGATTAAGAAAATAGCTACCAGCATCGACCCGAGAATTGTCAGGCTAATTAGTTGTGAGTTATCTATTTGGGCGGTCAGTTCCATTGGTTATTTGGCGACTACTTCTTCGTCAGGTTGTTTTCTTTTAAACAATTTCTGCTTTAACAGAGTTAAAAATTTATTAGAAGTTGTTACCCTGGTAGATGGGACTCCGTGAGTTAAACCACCAATGGCTCCGTTTACAATATAATTTAAGTCTTCACCGGTAATATCTGCCCCCACATCAGTTAACTCTTGAGTCCTAGGCAACGGGGTTTCAGCTGTAGTAGGTATCAAGTCCGAGGTCACTACCGGATGACCAGCAGCTGCCAAGTTATTAGCCATTCTAAGTTTATCCTGAGGATCTTGCATAGGATTAATTATAAGCGAAGCTTGAAATTTTCGCTATGCTCAAATTATAGCACCAACCATTATGATAAACTGACCCCATGATCCTAAAAATTGCTGCTATTAGACAAGAAGCCAGTAACTCTATTAGTATTATTTTCGAGCGGCCAAGGGGCTTAAATTTTTATCCAGGACAATACTTGGATATTGAGTTACCAGTGATGGACCCACTGGGAACTGCCAGAATCTTATCAATCGCCTCTTCCCCATCTGAGGATTTTGTGATGGTAACTTATCATACCGGAATTAGTGTTTATAAAAAATATATTGAAAAACTAAAACCAGGGAATACAGTTGAAAGTTCTCATCCAGCTGGAACTGTAGTAATTGATGATAGCTCTCCTTTAATTATGATCGCCGGCGGCATTGGCATTGCTCCTTACCGCTCAATGATCAAATGGGCCGTCGACCGACAGCTCAAAATCCCCATCACCTTAATTTACTCAAACTCCAATGAAGATATTATTTTCAAAGAAGAACTGGACCAATGGCAAACCCAACTCCCAAGTCTAAAAATCCATTATATTATTACCAGTAAAGTGGGACGACTAGATGAATCAAAATTGATGTCGATCGGCATCGATTTTGTCAACACAATCTTCTACCTAGCTGGTTCACCAAGCCTAGTGGATGATTTTGAGGAATTATTGTTAAAACTGGGAGTAGAATCATTTAATATCCGAACCGACAGATTTGATGGTTATTAAGTGTTCCTGGAATCAAGAATATCTTGGATTGCATGAGCCTTTTCTAGTACCTCTTTATACTCATCAAGATTCGCTTCACCTAATTGCTGGTAAGGTAGAATTGGATTAGAAGATCGGGCTTCGTAGAGAGCTAAAGTCATCATAACTCGTCCATCCCTTTCTAGCGCACTTACAACTTCACCTTCACCTGGAATATATCTGATACCCATATCTTCTTTACCTGGCCAAAAAGGATATATTTCCGGAAGAAGATTACTCTCTTGGAAGACAAGTAATCTAATTCTATTGTCTTCTTCGACCAGAGTACCCCAAACTTCTTCAGGAATTCTTTGACACCTTTTTGATAAATCTTCTTTTATAAAATCTAATTCATGTTCTTGTTCTGGTTTAGCCATTACGGTTCTCCGCAGCAGGTTAGTTTAAAGCCGCAATTTTGGCAGATGGCATCTTTTCTTCCATAAACTCCAATGACTGGTGAGGAACAACTTGGGCAGGAGATCTCATTATAGCCATAAATCACTTTTCCAAGAATATTTGATGGACTAACTGGACCAAAATCCCGGGAATCAGTACTAGCTTCTCGGTTATCTCCTTCAACATAAACCTGATCATCTTCTACCTTAACCACCCTTTTAACAAGGTCATTACCTTGAAAATTTAAAACTATTACTTCTCCTGGGGTAGGTCTTCTACCAATATAGGCCCAATTAAAGGACAAAATATCCTGACCCTCACTTAAGGTAGGCTGCATCGAATCGCCGTGCACCGTAAATCTAGATATAGGCATCTTCACTTATGTACCACCATCTCTCCTTCTGTTGGATAACCTGAAGGAATTCTAGTGGGCTCCATGCCTTTTGATTTCCAGAAGATCTCGGAAATTTTTTGAGTATTTTCCAAAAGCTCATTGGCTGCTTCCAAATTAATTTCTTGCCTTACTTTGCCAGTTAATTTGATAGTTTTCCAAATCAGGTCATGCAGCTCAGGATAGTCTTTTAAATGTTCTTCTTTAAAATAATCTGCCCACAGGGTTACTATTTCGTGCTCACAGATCTCGCCATGTTGCTCTTTAACCTGAGTTAATCTAGCCAGTTTGTGAATGATCTGTTTTCTTTCTCCAATAGGAGCATTTTCACTACTGGCCGTGACTTCATTAATCAATTTAACCATCCTGATTATAGTATGGGCTGCCATTTGCATCTGATGAGGATCATAAATCCCACAAGGAATATCACAATGCGCCAAAACTGGCCTTGAAGGAAGTAGCTTTATCAGTCTCTGAAGTATCATCTAAACTAATAGTATACCTAACCTCTTAAAAATTCAATTAAGAAAACAATGTTATGTGTTAAAATGCTTTATGGGATGGTTCCAGAAATGCGCTTCTACGAAAATACTCTTCATAACCTTGGTTTGTATTTGGTGGGTGAGGGTGTTGGGCCAAGAATTACACGGCAGGTAGTATCTCAGTTTAAAGAATTTCACGGTTCTCTTGAACTAAGCGACATTTTTGGCCAAACCCCAGATTTACTTCTAGCAGGGCTACCTAGACGCTATTTACATGGAAAGCCTTACATCCTGGTTCAATTAGGGTATCCTACTGATACTGCCGGTCTCCACCTATATGAATTTTCCTCGTTATACGACCAAAAATTAGTCCAACCGATTGAAAAACGTTTGCTCATAGGTTGTGAGATAGTTAGTGATGGCAAGATGCTGCCATTCAGAACAAGCATGGGTGCATTAACAGGAAAGCACCCTAACCTGCTAGGAATCTTAAGAGGATCTACTATTTAGAGTTTTCTAAATATTCTTCAACGTCCATGGCGGCTTGACAACCCATACCAGCAGCTGTCACTGCCTGGCGGTAATGATGATCAGCGACGTCTCCAGCTACAAAGACCCCTTCAACCGAAGTTCCAGTTTCATCAACTGCTTTTATATATCCCCGGTCTAGTTCTACTTGGCCATTTAAAAATTCAACATTGGGTTTATGACCAATAGCTATAAATACTCCGTCTACTTCATGCTCAGAGATTTCACCAGTTTGATTATTTTTAATATTAACACCAGTGACCTTTTCCTCACCTAATACCTCAACAACTTCTGAGCTTAAGATAAACTTAACATTAGTTTTAGATTTAACCAACTCCACTAAAGCTACCTGAGCCCGAAATTCATCTCTTCTGTGAATCAAGACTACCTCTTTGGCGAGCTTAGAAAGATGTTGAGCCTCTCTCATCGCCACATCCCCGCCTCCAACTACAATTACTTTTTTATCTTTAAAAAATGGTCCATCACAGGTTGCACAAGACGAAACTCCCCGACCAATTAATTTTTGTTCGGAGTCTAACCCCAACCACATAGCTGAAGCACCAGTAGCAATGATTAAGGTTTCAGTTAACAGGGTACAGGTTTCAGTTTTTATGACAAAGGGTTTTTGCTTGAGGTCAACAGAGATAACATCTTCGTCAATAAACTTGGTACCAAATTTAGCCGCTTGAGCGCGCATTTTAACCATCAGATCAGGACCTTGGATCCCATCAGGAAAACCAGGGAAATCATCAACATCAGTGGTCAACATTAATTGTCCTCCAGCAGCCCTGCCAGAGATGACAATTGGCTCAAGCCTCCCACGAGAGGCATAAATAGCCGCGGTTAACCCAGCTGGCCCAGAACCCAAGATCACAAGTTTTTCTGTTTTCTCATCTGTCACAGAGGTTAAGGTAACATTTTCGGAGCTTAAAGGTCAAGAGACTACCTTTTTTTATGAAGCATAGTAGGTAAAGCCATTAGGACTAGGGCTAACAATATAATTGCCAGAGTCAAATAAACAATTAGTGCATTATCCATATTAAATTATTTTCTTAACCACATGCTATATATCCAGCACACTAGCGCAATAACTAATCCTAATGTTACTCGATCAGAATTATATTTGTCAAATACTGCTGGTAATATTACTGAGGCCACTGCAACTAGACCCAAGTCAGAAGCTATATCGGATAATTTATCAATTTGTCTTTCGTTTAATCTAAATAGCAGAAACAGTTTTACTATTCTCACTATTTAATTGTACCATTGCCTTAGGATAGAAACTCTGAAATAATAAATACATGAAACCAAATGGCTTTGCGCTGCCAATTTTGATTTTGGCAATTACTGGAATTGCAGCAATTGGAGTAGGAAGCTATCTCCTGTACCAAAATCAAAATAAATCAGTTCCAATTGTGGTCTCTCCTCCCACCCCCTCCCCAACTACAAGTACCCCTAAGGAATCAACGAGTCCTAGAGATATGTCTAATTGGAAAATATACTTAAATAATGAGTATCGTTTTTCATTCCAATACCCGAACTATCTATCAGCGCCTAAAATCATGGATGAGAATGGTTATATTCAATACATTTTTCTAAAAGACGATGAGATGGATGATCACTTAACTGCTGGAGTATACCAAACCAAAACAGGACAACGTCTCCCTGAGGTGTTCGATAATCCAAAATCCCAATCTATGCCTAAATTTACAACCAAGAGCGGTGAAGTTGGAATTAATGCCTACGGCACTGCAGATAATTTTGGTGTAGTTTTCAGACAAAACCAAAATGCCAATGAAATTGTTTTAGCGTGTCATGTTAAATCATTTCCTATAGCAGATTCCGGACGTCTGGGTAAAGATTGCAACTCTATTTTATCTACTTTTAGATTCCTACCTTAACCTTATTTGTCATCCCGACCGGAGTGGAGGGATCTTCCAAGCTCAAAATTTCTTTCTCCACCACGGAAGATTGCCACGTCGTCCGACTATCGTCGAGACTCCTCGCAATGACATTTGATTATTCTAAAGTTGCACTGGGGGTGGCAGAACGCACGACTGAGGCTCTTGGAGAAGCTGTTGGTCTAACTGAAGTTCTGGGTGAGCCGGAGCTAGTAGCTGATGGGGAAGGCTCTAAAAATGGACTAGGAGAAGGTGACTCTTGGACTACTGAAGCTGTTGGTGAGGGCGATACTGCCACTGGTTGTTCAAATTTATTCCTCAGCCAAACCAGATAACCGGCAATTACTACCAAAATCAGAATGATGACGACAATAGTGACGTTACGATTCATTAAAATCTTTCGGCAGTCGAGTTAATAATAACACATTAGTCAAGTCTTTTATTGGAATGAACTATCAACCCGGCTGAAAACAGACCAGTTGATAATCCCAACAAACCACCCCCCACTACATCAGACAGCCAATGCTCCCCTAAATAAACCCTGGTTAGTACCATCATAAAAGCGAAGGCCAGCAGCCCTAATATAACTGGCCATTTATACAACTGGTTTTTCTGAAGTAACAATAAAACCACAAAAACTGTTACTAGAAAGATTGTCCTGGTCATATGGCCAGACGGGTAAGAATAGTTGGTCTGGATATAAAAGCTCGGCAAGCTATGCTCTAGTACATTTCTGTGGAATAATACTGGCGGACCAGGATGAAATAGCACTAGCTTCCCAAAAATTTCAACCATTGAAGCTGGAATAATCAACATCCAACCAATAAAAGCTAAGATCCTCAGCCTCACCAAACTTAGTAACCCTAAAATGCCGGCAATAGTTAAAGTAACCTCAGCGCTGCCAATGATACTTAAAAAGGAGAGCTGTTCATCAAACCGACCACTAATCCGATCTTGCAACTTAACTGTAGTATCAAAATCAAGCTGTTGCCAAGCTTCCTTAGCCACAGTGTAGGAAATTAGGGTAAATAAAATAAAAGTTAGTATCGACAGAGTAAATAACTTTTTTCTGGACAGACCCATCTCCATATTCTAACACTGACTAACAAGGTGTTACAATTATATTAACTGCCATGTTACTTCTACCTAAGATTGTTATTACTTCCCTGGCTCTATCCTTAATGCCAATACTACTCAATCTAATCTTGACGCCAATTTTACCTTCGCCAATTCCATCATTGCTATCTATTCTATTCGCTATAGCCCTTGTGATAGTTATTAGCTGGTTTGCCTCACAACATCTGATAAAACATATTAAGCAATTAACTGAAGTTACTAATAGGGTTGCCCACGGTCAGTTTGTTAAATTTGATTTCCACTCTAGCGATGAAATTGGCGAGTTAATCCGTAATTTCAATGAGATGGCTTCAAAAATTAGCACCTTAGTTCAAACCAATCAAGCCGGCAGTAGCATTACCTTAGCTGAAAAGAATAAATTAGCTTTGGTCTTGTCAGCCATCACTGATGCTGTAATTGCCCTAGATTTGCAAGGGAATATCACTATTTTTAACTCAGGAGCAGAGAAAATCTTAGGCTACAGCCCCTCTGAAGTTATTGGCAAACCTTTGACTCCATTAATCAGAGTTTTTGACCAAGGACATGAATTACCACCTCAAATCTATTGCCCATTAAAACCGCCTGGTTTTGAGGGAGTGATTTTTAGTAAACCAGCCATGGAGGTTGCTGGCAAAATTAAAACCCCAGTCAATATCACTACAGGACAGATTGCTGATGGTTCATCTCTGGATATTGGTTGTATTTTGACTCTGCACAATATTTCCGGTGAGAAAGATTTAGAGCGGATGAAACTGGACTTTGTATCAATGGCTGCTCATGAACTTCGAACTCCCCTAACCTCCATTAGGGGCTATCTGGATATAATTTATAAAGAATCACCTCCTAAGGGTGAGTACTTTCAGTTTTTAGAAAAAGCCATCATTGGTACAAATGAGCTATTTACCTTGATTACTAATTTACTGGATGTTTCTAAGATCGAACGGGGCGCCACTACCGCCAACTTAATGCCGACTGATTTAGCAGAAATTATCAAGCGAGTAGTTGGAAACCTACATACAACCGCTACCAACAAGCAGCTTGAGCTAAATTTCACAACTCCTAACCAACCAATTCCAGTGGTCAAAGGGGATAAAATCAAATTAGAGGAAGTGGTTAATAACTTAGTGGCAAATGCCATCCATTATACAAATCCTGGTGGTAAAATAGTGGTTTCAATCGAGAGTAATGGCACTGAAATCACCACACATGTTCAAGATAACGGTAAAGGGATCCCTATAGAAGCTATCCCAAACTTATTTACTAAATTCTTTAGGGTCACTACAGCACTGGAACCAGGCACTCAAGGTACTGGCCTTGGACTTTATATCTCCAAGAATATAGTGGAGTTGCACCGCGGTAAGATTTGGGTGGAGTCAGAGCTTGGCAAAGGTTCTACCTTTAGTTTTTCGATTCCAATTCAGTAATTTTGATTGCTCCTACTCGTAAAATTACTGGCTCTTCTCCTCTAGCATCGATTAAGATTGATACTTGGTTAGCATCTGTTGGCTGATCTAGAAAATAATCCACCAACTGAATCAGGTCTAGAGCAACTTCAGCTACTGAAAAAGGTGGTTTCATGCCATTAAAATTAGCTGAAGGCAGGATAAAGGGTCCAACCTGATTGGCTAAATCAGACAGCTCTTTCTTCGCTGGTAATCTAACTGCTAAAGTTTGATTCTCTCCATAGATCAACGGACTCAAATCTTTATTAATAGCTCTTAAAACCAAGGTTAGCCCTCCAGGCCAGTGATTTGTAACTAGCTCCTCTGCCAACGGAGTAAATGCCACCAATTTCTTAGCCTGTTCAATTGATCCTACAATAATCAAACTTGGTTTTCCAGAATCCCTTTGCTTTATCTCATAAAGTTTTTCAACTGCTTTTTTATCTTGCGCCAAAGCAGCGATGCCATATGAAGAGTCCGAGGGAATAATTACTACTCCCCCATCTTTTAATGTTTCAGCTGCTTTTTGCCATTTGTCCACCCAGTGATTTTAAATTATATAGCTCAAAATCTCTAGTACCGTTTAAATACCTGTTTAATATTCTGTATGTATCTCGGTCAAACAAGTAATCTCGGCTTAAGTCTGCCAAATTTTCTGATTCATTTTTAAAGCTACCCAGCACACACCATTTATCAATAACAAAGATCTCTTCCTTTTGGGATCTTTCCCTGATAGCGATTGGGCCATCAAACGGCCAATTTTTAATTTTGGTTTTGAAAAAGGCACTATCAAACCGTAAATTATACTTTAGAACAATCTCTTCACCAGAGCAAGCACCTTTACAAAAGCCTAAATGATAGTTAAAACAGTTTTTAGAAGTACTTTCTAAGTTTAAAAGTTTTAAGCAGAGATTATATTCTTTAGCTAAAATTAGCAAAAAATCTTTGAGTTCTTTTTTTGATTTGAAAATTCCTAAAACCTGAGAAAGCCCCTCAGCTGGAATATTTTGTAGCTCAGTTACTGCAACTGAGAAATATCCATTTGGAGTGGTTATCTTTTTTATGGCCAACAGTTTAGAGCTGTAACGAAGCATTCGATTATAGAGTGGCTGCATTTTTTTAACTAGAGTGGCTTCCAAAAGTAGCGCCCCAAGCTCCCCAGCTGTCTCTATTATCTCAATTCTGGCGATATCCTGAACTATTTTCATATCAGTGTTACTATTTTTACTATTGCTAAAATGGGATAAGACTCGATCTCGCAAATTAATGCTCTTGCCAACATAAAGCGGCACATTCTTTTGGTTATAGAAAATATAAACCCCAGCCGTCTCAGGCAAAGAATCTAAAACTTTTTCAGAAATCCCCACTGGTAGGCTTGGCCTTTTCATAACTGTATCAACCGCAGAAAACATCTCCTGCTCTCCAAATTGTTTAAGAGCTAAGTTGTAAAAATCCCACAGTACTTTGGCGTCATCAAAAGCTCGGTGACGTCGAGAGCATTCAAAGTTAAACCGCTCGATTAAAGCGTCTAAATTATGGTGTCTAAACTGGGGGTAAAGCTTTCTGGACAGTTTAACTGTACAACAACACCTAGCAGTAAAACTCTCTTCCATCCTCTGAAATTCTTTTTTAATAAAGGAATAATCGAACATGGCGTTATGAGCCACAAAGATACTGCCTGCCAGAAGTTCCTTAATTTTATCTTTAATAGAATAAAAAGTTGGTGCCTCTTCTAACTCACCGGGATTAATACCAGTCATCGAGAAGATAAACGGATCAACTGACATGCCTGGATTAACTAAACTGGAGTATTCTTCGATTACTTTCCCCTCCTCGACTCGAATGATCCCAATTTCAATAATCCGGCCGTAACTGGGACTCGTTCCAGTAGTTTCAACATCAATAAAAGACAGCGCTTTAGGATTCATGGAGTCCTGGCATTTTAACAGATGAGAACAAATTCTTCAAAAAATAACATTGCATGACCCGATCGGGACATATTATGTTATTTATTTTGACTGTTAGGTGTATAATATAGTTACATGAAAGAAAAGTTAAAAGAGTGGGGAAGAAATTTCACCTATCTAACTATTCCAGTTGAAGTAGCTACTATTGCTGTTGGCCTTTGGACATCTTTAGGTAGCTTAGTGCTACTCGGAAGTATTGGACTGGGAGTAGATGCAGTTAGTTTAAATGTACTTAAAAAGGATGAGCAAAGCAGAATGTCTAAAACTTCAATTCAGAATTTGATGTCTAAAGGCTCTGAAAGGTTTAAGGAATTTTTACATCTACCAAGAGCTAGCAAACTGGCTCAAGTAACCACCTAGTCTTTCCAAGGGGTCATTAGTTGAAAATAGTTGCCGTCTGGATCGGCAAAAGTAGCTATCCATGCTCCCATTAGCTCATAGGGGTCTTTGATAACTTCAGCTCCTTCAATACCTTTAATTCTCTCAAATTCTTGCTTTACTTCAGTAGTTTCCAGATTAACAATAATTCTTTGGGGTTCTTTTGAGCTACCTTTCACCTCTGAATGCTCACCAATAGTAATAAAACAGCTACCAACCATAAACCCATACCAGCTATCTTCCTGCATCTCTGGCTTTTTATCAAAAACTTTGCCGTAAAACTCCCCTAAAACTTGAGGCTGATTCGAACCAATCATTAGCGAATTAAAACTTAACATGACTGTATTATACACTACCTTGGAGTTATAATTAAGCTATGAATATTCCTGTATTGATTATTACTGGATCAGTGGGCGTGGGAAAAACTAGCGTAGCCTGGGAAATTAGTGAACTATTAGAGAATAAAAAAATACCTCACGCCTATGTTGACGCTGATGTTTGTTATTTATACCCCAGACCTGAAGATGATCCTAGAGGAGTTAAGCTCTATTTAAAGAATTTGAAGTCAATTTGGTTAAACATGCAAAAATCAGGTGCGTCAAAATTGATTATTACCAAAGTCATCGAGTCATTAGATGATATTGAAGAACTAAAAAGAGTGCTACCAAATACAGATATTCAGATCATTAGACTTCATGCCCCTATTGATACGATCTCAGAAAGGCTTAACAAAAGAGAAATTGGTTCAGGATTTAAGTGGCATCAAGAAAGAGCTATTAAACTATTAGATCTATGGGAGAAAAATCCAGTTGAAGATCATTTAATAGAAACAGATAATCGGACTATTAGAGAAATTGCTGAAGAAATTCTCAAATTCATAAAATGGGCGTAAGGATTATTTTTCCTGAAGCACTGAAAGTATATTGCCGGCGGGGTCTTTGAACCAAGCCATACCAATTGGGCCATTTTGGCCATCACCTCGAGAAATTCCCTTTTCATTGGTTTTCATATACTCATTATCATATTGCTCAAACTCCACTCCTTTTTCAGCGAGTCCATCAACAGCTATCTCGATATCATCAACTATAAAATTTAAAATTGTAAAAGTAGCTGGAGTGTGTTCGCTGCCCTTAGGATAAATCATTACTTGACTACCACCAGTCAGTTTTAAATGTAGTAAATCCATTCCCCGATCCTCCATAACCTCAAGTCCCAGGGTCTCACCATAGAATTCCTTGGCTTTTTCCAAATCATCTACTGAAAAAGAAGAAAATGCTTTTGAATCTTTAAACATCGCTTAAGTATACAACTTTCTGAAGATTTTGGCTAGGATTATGATATGAGCAAAGCGAAAATTGCAAGCTCCGCATCAGATAATGCAATTATCGCAAGCTTAGCTTATTTTGAGATGGTGTGGGTAATAGCTTGGGGGTAATCTACTTTTTCAACTCTGGTTATAGATTTTATCTCTTTTTTGGAAAGAGTTTTAGAAGCGTCCAAAATCTCAATTCCTAAGACCTTTCCTTTTTTATCCTCGTCCACCACAATAGAATCGGAAACTTCCCGACTGACTTCGTATTTACCTTTAACTAACTCAATATATAAAGCATCCACTTCTGGATCATAATGTATTTTCATCTTTATTTTTTCCTTAGATAGTAACCACTGATTACAGTTATTCTTGAACCTTCAGTGATGGTTACTACTTGTAGTATTTTACCATTATGCAATTTTCGACGCAATCGTCTGTTCTTAAAACTCGGTATTATTTCTCCAGGATTTCTCACTAAATCTAAAATGAATTTTTGAGATAAGTGACGTCTTTTTAGTTGAAGTTTGGCATGACTAGAAAAAGTAATCGGCACAAATAAATATTACGACTTTTGGTAAATTCCGACTAGTGGGCGCCGATGCCAACTAAACCTGGTGATTTTTCAGCTAGTTTGAGGACTTTTTCTAGGGTTTTAAGATCAAGATCTTCAATTTTTCTAAAGCGGATGCAGCTTTTACCAACACTAACTTTACCGAGCTCATTTTTGAATTTCTCAGCAATATACTCTCCATTTTCAACTGCACAAATATAAAGGGAAATATAATTTTTTTGAGAAGCTAGGCCCACTGTTGGCCAATCAAGCTCTTCTTTCTTGTTATTTTTATATTTGAAACTTCCATAGCCTAGCATGTTATAGGCAAAGTGAACTTTAAGAGACGGGGTTACCTTCTTAATAAATTTATCTAAAAACTCCATTGGCTCTTTACGCTCCTGGGGTAAATTATCAAAATATTCTTTTACAGAGGTAGCTTTTACAGCCTTAAACATATTCATGGCTTCATTTTACTGTTTTTTGGGAATTTTGCTAGTTCTTAGGCTACTCCAGCTAGTTCAGGAACGCGCTCCTGTGAGTTTTGAGATGCTTGGAAAACTGCCACAGCAGTTGCTACCACATCCCGATCTTTTTGTTTTTCAGCTTCAGAAAGCTGGTCATAGGGTAATTTTTGTTCCTCAGGTGCCCAACTACTATTTCTTTCTAGCCAAGTAACATGCTGAGCTGCACTAGCTGATTCAATAAAGTTATCGTCTAATGGGATACCAGATTCTACAGCAGTCATTATTTCTGAAATTGCTGCCTCGGCTGACGCCTTGTTTTCTGCTTGCCACTCTTCAGGTAATTCGCCGTAGTCGGAGTTGGCAATATCTACCTGATTTTGACCATCATGGGCGGCGATCCAGATTTGGTCCTTGGTAGTTTTCACACGAGGTTCAAATAGATCAGTATTATTAATTCTACGGGGTTCTCGCCAAACATCATGCAACTTACTTCCAACCTGTTCAACTAATTGCTCTTGATTCAGCTCTTCTCCAGATGTGCCAACTTCTGCTGTATCCATAAATTCAGACTAAACTTTCTAATGGTTAATTGTCAACTTTTTGGGAGACTTCTTGAGGGGTAGTGGGTTTCACCAACTGCATGATCTGGATAATGGCATAGGCTACTAATGCATAAACAATCATAGCTACAAAAGTCGACCATTCCAATACTGAACCCTCTGTGACCGCACTAATTCCAAATATGCCCCTAAAAGGTGCAGCTAATGGATCAGTGATGACATAAATCAAGCTAACAAATGGACTACTAATATTTGCCCCCAGCATTTTAAGAACTACTCTAAATGTTAGTAAAATT
>Ga0209542_10009234_pt1 | contig 18147 bp, 14 predicted proteins | sample RifCSPhighO2_01_FD_184028 | JGI IMG/M metagenome (GOLD analysis project Ga0209542, IMG submission 184028) | Soil microbial communities from Rifle, Colorado - Rifle CSP2_plank highO2_0.1 (SPAdes) (version 2) | ecosystem: Environmental > Terrestrial > Deep subsurface > Rock core/Sediment ...
CATGGCATGATCAAAAAGAGAAAAGCCAAAAATGCCCATTCCGGCAAAACTCACTATCAACAGTAATGTTGCGAGATATTTCATAAGGTTACGCCATTAGTATATACCCCCATACCCTATTGGTCAATGTTCATGTGGATAACCCCCCAAATCCCACCTGTTTGCCCTTGTGGCGAGCTTTGTGCCAAAGGTAAGAGCTTTGCACCAACTGGAGACACTGACGAGCCGTAATACGAAATTTGAAAGCTTGGGACGATTTGCTTAATTTCTGAATGTTAAGCAAATATGACTCACTTCTCCAACTTGTCCTTTTGCTTAACAGAATCCGGATCAGACAGAGAAATAAGCAAGTCCCAAAGCTGGCGTACTCGATCCTTCGCATCTGGCACTTCCTTATAGACGACTTCAGCCTTAAATTTTGGGTTCCTCTTTTTTCTCATTGTCTTTTTGTTCGGCTTTAGCTTTTATCCTTTCCGCTTGCCACTGCTCAAACATAAGCTCGGAAAGCTGATAAAAGCCGTCTCGTATTTCCTCGATCTCCTTATCGGAGAGGCTCGGATCGTTTAATAACTTTTTTGCTCGTTCGATACTAAGCATAGCATTTACAAAATATCTTCTCTTAGTAAATAAGCTGTCACGGATGCTTTCTCCAAGAGAAAGTCTAATATAACTAAAATTTGCCTTTTTACTTGCTGGTCGCTTCTGATTTTCTGACGGTTTCTCAGGATAAAGCTTCGTACTAGATTTTCCAAGTAGTAAACCGTATTCACCTCTAATTCTTTTCGAACCAGATCAGGTGTTTTCTCCATCATGTTACTAACCCAAGAAATACCTTCAAAAGCAAAATTACTTCCTACATCATTCAGGAGTTTTGCGATAGCATACAATACAGCACTATTGCCACCCATATCTTCCGACACCTTCTTAAAAAAGGCTTTCTCGCGATCCTTTAGAGAATGCCACTCTTTTGCACCCTTCTTCCACTCCAACGCCAACAGATATTTATAAACAACGCCCTCAGAGTATCTGAGCCGGTGTTCGTTAGAGCAGAGTTCAACAATCTTTGGATAGAAAACCTGCCACACGGTCCAAAACTCGTCGTATTGATTCAGGGCATCTTCGGCAATGATAAATTCTTCCAAGACATCTGCCACATCTCTAGTTCGCCTAAAATCTCCGATCAAATCCGCAAATGGGCTCGTATACGACTCGATTTCTTCTTTTTTGGAAGTGAGAACAAAATATGCGAATTTATTTAGGAACTTATGCTCCAAGGTATAATCAAGACGCTCTTCTCTATCCTCATTTTTAAATGCTTTGGTGATCGTGGGCGTAATATCTCGCAAGAACTTTTTATGATTCTCATCCTCAGTTCTTAGTGGGACTAGCAGGAAAGCGGTCACCAAAGTATCTGGGTCTACCTTCGTAACGTCGGGTATATCGTTATAGGTAAGCTGATTGGACGTAGCCTTACGAATTTCATCCGCACATTCTTTTTTGAAGCGTTCTATTACAGCAGTTCTAGAAAAATCGTATACGTGCTTTTTCCGACTCTCTTCTCGGATAGAATCGCTTATCTCGTCAAACCTGGGTTTCAACAACAAATACCCATGAAATATAGCGTTCGCGTCGATAGAATCTTCTTTCCATAAATGTTGCAAGACAGCGGATACTGCATAGTCCGAAACTCGTTGACTCATGCCGATCGGGTAGGAATCAAAAAGCACGAGTAAGAGTATCTCCTTGATTTTCTCTGCATCCTTAAGAAATTTTTTCAATAAGAGCGGCAAAATATTGACTGCCGCATCCAAGCCATCCCCAATCTGATAGCGAAAACCTCCCCTAAGGGGCATAGATGCATATTCAAGAATGACATTTTTGCAAAACTCTGCTTCGTCAGACTTCAGCTTCTCGAAATAATCTCGAATGAGAACGGCGCACACGTATGAAGGGACTGAGCGATAGAAGAGTGTAAATTGACCATCCTCACTTTTATCATCATTCAATTGTTCAAGTACGACCTTTATCTCGGACAGTGCAAGACTGTGATTATTTTCGTACTGGAGATACTTTTTTGCGTCATCCTTACCCTCAAATCTGTTGCGAGCCCATAGTTGCAGAGGCAAGTATTTCATTGCCTCAGAACTTTTTGCCTGCGCATCTTCGCTGTATTGTCTCAACCCCGGATCAATCTCAGGATTAAAGTTAATGAGAACCTGATCGTCTTTTTTCTCAGTGGTGATCTTCATTTTTCGCCGATCCATCCGCGCCAAGCACAACCTCCACGTCTTATCGCTTTCGGTTTCTTTTGATTTTTCGGGCAGGATTGCATAGTATTCGTCAAGAATTTTCCATATAATCTCCTGTCTCTTCTTTGCCACATCCTCTCCTTCATCTTCGGTAGCAAATAATTGGTAATTAAGTGCTTGATTCTCAAGCGAGTGATTCCGGTGCTTATCTTCGCAAGTCTGAAGACGTTCGTCCTTAAACAACCCCACTGGATCATGAGCCATCGAGTAAGAAAATTTGGCATGAGTCATATCAAGTTGCATCCTTGAGGAATCAAAAAAGAAAAAATCTTTTGTGCGGAAGAATATCTTTGCCACATTAAACAACTTAGAGGGTTCAGCAAGAACAGCACTTACCACAATCGCCGTGATTGATGCCGAGCGAGAGTTTTTCACAAGATACAGACACCATTTCTCAATAACCTCCGAATCCCAGGTTTTCGCCACCGTGAGCAACCATTTCTCCAAAGCCATGTGGACAGATTCTAGGAGTGGTGGAGCTACCTGTGTGCCGCGGTATATATTCCAAATCCGGTGACCAATATATTGCTTAACAGTTGTGCCGGAATCATCGATCACAACATCGATTTCTTCTGCTTCGTTACCAAGCTCTGACTTGGAGAAATATTCAATCGACCGATTCGTGAAGGAAAGGATGAAATCCACCGCTTCTTGCGGTGCTGTTTGCAACAGTGTCAAAACCGGCGTCTGAAAAGCACTTGCCGGGTAATACTCAAGATGGCCGCCTGTCAGATCAAAATATTGCTCAATATCGTTTCTGTAATCGGAGTATGGATGTGCATCCTCGGGAGGGTTATAAAACCAAAACAAATTTGCTAACCTAATTACTTCCTTCGGAAAATGCTTCGCCACTTCTGAGCTATCGATAATGGATGATAGGATGGTTTTTACTAACTCGTAGTACCTACTTCTATGAGAGGTATCTCCCGCAGATATAACCTGATCGACAATCTCTGCTAATTCAGCCTTTATCTCGGCAGAGCCGTTAAGAATACTCCTGATGAGTTGGTCTTTGGTATCGTCTCGCGAACTAAAATAAAAACCTTCCCGAGCTGTGAGGGTGTTGTAATAAAACAACGCAATTTGACTTGCATCTTTTGTGGTCTCTCCCTGTCTATGGCCACGATTCCAGTCATCGAGCACCGGAAGAATGACGTTCATGTACTTAAGTTGGAGTTTGTCTTTGTGCTTATTGATGAAAGCAATCGTAGATGCCCATCCGCTACCTTTTGGAGTTGTGAAGATAGTTTTTAACGAAATCGCATTTGCACGCGTCAAGCCTAAACGATTAAGGAAATCCTCATCTATTGTCTTGCACGCAACTCTCAGCAAGAAGACCACCCTGTGCAGAAGCCTCTGTTCAAACTTGTAGTCAATGCTAATCATCCTCACTATATCGGAAGAACCATCGACAGAAACCACTCGCTCAGGCTCCTTAAGTAATTCTTCCTCAAAACGCTCGAAAAATACCTTTGAATAATCGGAGAGTAAAGTGGAAACGATCACCTCATCTTTCCAATGATTTTCGACTCCGGAGTCTTGAATTGTAAACTCAATGAGTTTTTTAGCGTTCTCGTCGTCCGCAAATAATTTGTCCGAAAGCCAACCTCTAAAAGCTCTTCGAAAAGGCAGAGAGCTTCCAATATCACGATAAAAATTGTGATAATCTTGTACACCAACAAAGGCTCTCTCAATGAGCATATCCAATGCCCATTCTTCATACACATCATGCGTTATGAAGTATCCTCCTGCACTTGAGTCATATTTAATGATTTCATCCACTTCGAGTTTCTGAAGCGCATCGTGATCTGACTCAGTTGTCTTGACGAAGAAGCCGCCCTCATTTGCACGTTGTCGCGCGATTTTCAGGAAACACTCCTCTCTCCGTCTATGTAAGTTGTTTGATTGATAGCTCGAATTCTGGATTTGCTTACGCCAAATAATCTCTCGAAAATCGGCGTAGCTCGTATCTTCTTTTATATCGGCATAGTTCTGTAAATATTCACTCAGATAGAGCGGAGTTAACAGGAGATTTGCGAGCCTCTCGTTTTTTGGAACCACAAATTTATGTTCTTTGGAGATTTGCCCAATCTCTTCAATAGACAGTTCCGGAATGTTAAGAGAGGTGAAATTCGCACCGTAGAACTCTTTTAACTGAAACCTGAGATCATCGAGATAGCTATGCCTTACGGTGAAAATCACACTCCAACCATTCTCCACCAAGTTCGAAAGAAACGTCCTGAATTCGTCTTGATCTTCTATCTCTGAGAGCCTCTCGGCTGAGTCAAAAATAACGTACTTTTCGGGAATATCTTTGTGCTCATTTATAAATTCCGAAGACGTGATTTCCCCGTAGTTTTTGAAAAGCTGATTTATATTGGAAATGCCTTTAAATTGGGTTGCCTTGAATACGAAAAAGGGAGCTGACTCTCTTACTGCATCATGGAAATCTTTTATTACCGCCGTTTTGCCGACTCCAGCTCCGCCGCTCAGAATTACCAACGGAGAGGTTCTGACCGTGTCTTTAATGCTTCCGACAACAGCAGAACGTTCAAGCTTAATTACGCTTCCATTAAAGGAAATTTCAGAACGAACAGGCTTTAATACGGAATCAGCGTATTTCTGTAGCTCCGTAATGGAGTCGAGAATACCTTTCTTTAGACTGAAAAAATGCTCGGCGATGGTGAAGTTTTGCTCGCAAACGAATGGGGACTCAAAGTAACTTGCCATCCTCCACTCTATATCGATGCCTTTTGTTTTGGCATTACTTTCGATATCTGTCTTGTATTGAGGATCTGTCTTTTTTACATCCTGCCCAAATTCCTGATTGGTATAAAAAATTATCTTATTTACCGTAGGATGTCTTGCAATTGTAGTGTCTATTGAATCAATAAAATCCTGTTTATGTTCCGACAATCTTGTACTGTAAAATTTTGATTGCCAGCCAATAACGTGCTCTTCCTTTTTAATGGGGTCTGTTTCTATACCCGCATGGTTTCGAAATCTGAAAATACCAGTATCTTTATTAAACTCTTTACAAAACAAAAGATAACAAAGTCGCTCGAAAGCTACTTGTTTATTGCTACTGAATTTCGCCCCAAAATTGTCCCAATTAATCTCTTGCATATAAACATCGTAATTAATGCTTCCACTCCTCATGCGAAAGGACGAAGCGGTTTAGTTCGTCTTTTATGCTTCGCCACTTGGGGATGTGCCTCGTCATTAAGCTGACAAATTTCTCGGTGTGTTTCTTTTCAATCAGATGTAAGAGTTCATGGACGACAACGTACTCAATACAAGCGATCGGTTTCTTTACCAGTTCGAGGTTGATTAAGATACGAGCACGTTTGTGATTGCACGTACCCCAGCGGGTCTTCATCTGCTTTATGCCCCAGTAGCTAGTTTGCACGCCAATCTTTTTCTGCCATTTTGCTACCAAGTTCTCGACTACCGGATGTAATTGTTTGCGGTACCACTCCGTTATAACCTCGTGCCTTTTTGCTATCGTGCTCTTTGGGCGAACCTGTAAGATGATTTTATTCTTGCCTTTCAAAAAGACCGCCGGTACATCATCTTTATAAACCAGCTCGAGGCGGTAGCGTTTGCCAAAAAAGTAATGGCTCTCGCCGGAAACATAAGAACGTTTGGTCTGGCGTTCCTGACCGGCAAATTTGCCTTGCTGACGTTTGATCCATGGGAGCCGAGTGACAATAAGAGTCCGGATAGCGTCGTCTTTCATATTCTCTGGAGAAGTAACGCGAACACGTCCGGCCGGAGGCAAAACAGAGAGATGTAAATTCTTGATCGGCTTACGGACGACCAAGACTTCAACACTGCCAAGTTGTAAATAAGAGTTAGTACTCATTTTGATTTTTAATAATCTCAAAGAGATTCTTGAGTTCCTCGTCACCAATATCCGGCAACGCCTTTTTGATTTCAATCTTAATTGCTCTCTCTTTCAAATGGTTGCCACGCCAGTCGGACTGTCTCGCACCCAAGACCGCATCGTTCACGACTAAAGCCTTAGCAACATCCTGTCCCAAGTTATCGTAGAGCGCACGCTTAGCCTGCGTGTTTATCTCCAGACCTACAGATTCGTCCATCGGGTTCTTAACTTTCTTAGATAGAGCCACAACCTGCTTCAGATATTCCTTATACTCCACGTCTGCCTGTTTTCGCTTCTTGACCAGCTCATCCAATAGCTCAGACATCCGCAGGTAGTACTTCGGGTTAGTCGGCATTTCATCAATGATCAATTTGCGGACGTTGTTCTCGATAGTCTCCGCCATTGCTTCCTGACTTTGCTTTATAGCGTTCGGCAATTCGTTAAGAGCGTCCTCGCCCTTTTGTACAATCAGATCAACCAGCGTCATATCGTCAAAAGCCGACAGCTTCTCGCTTTCTTTGGCAGTGATATAGCGGTCAATAAGCACGCGCATTGCTGGCTCGTATTTTTTGAGATCAATGTAGTCACCGCTCGCAAGTTTTACTTCCATACGCACCTGCTCAAAATGCTTAACCTCTCGTCCGATAGCTTCTGCTTGATCTTTGGTGTATCCGGCACTAGCCATGTCGTTGGCAAGATCGGCATACGCACGGAGCAGATGACTGACTGTTTTATATAACTTCACTCGTTTTACCTCGTTCTCTTTGAGCGAGTAAGGATTCTCTACATCACCGCAGAAATAGCGAATATAAGAAGCAGAGTCCTTTGGGGGAGATACCGGCTCGCATAAAGCTCGGACGATTTCTATTGCCTCGTCCAAATCCTTTTTGCCTTCTTCCATGCGATCCTTCAAAAGGCCAAGGACATCTTCTTTATCAAAACCTTCAAGAGCACCGGCAGTATAATCTCCAACTGCTTTCTCGAGCTTTTTGAACAGGTCCCGATAGTCCACGATGTAGCCGTACTCCTTGTCCTCGCCATCGAGACGGTTCACACGACAGATCGCTTGGAACAAACCATGATCCTGCATGTTCTTGTCGATGTAGAGATAGGTGGCCGGTGGCGCGTCAAAACCGGTAAGGAGCTTATCCACGACAATAAGAAGTTGCATCTGGCCGGGAGTCTCAATAAACTTCTTTTTGATTTCTTTCTCGAAATCCTCCGTGCTTTTACCGTTGAGCATTTTCTGATAGACGGCATACTCACGTGTGTCGGTAGAAAGCGCGCCCGGTTCATACGAAGTTACGACAGCACACTTGGTAAAATCATGTGTCTGGAAAATCTCGTAATACTGACATGCCTCATAGATACTGCTTGCGACAAGCATGGCGTTCCCACGGCCACTGGCCAGACGATCCTTTTTGTAAAAGTCATCAAGAATATCAAAGACCACTTTCTCCAAACGAGATCGAGAGGAAAGTAAGCTCTGCATCGTACCCCAGCGTCGCTTGAGCTCAGCTTTGGCAACATCGGTAAGCCCTCGAGTGCGTTCCTCAAACCATTCGTCAATCTTTTCCTGCGAAGTAATGCTCTGATCCACCCGGCGAGCCTCATAGCGCAAATCCAAAACCACTTTGTCGGCAACTGCCTCGTTATATTTATAAGTATGGATATACGGTCCAAATGTGCCGATGCTGTTTGATTTATCTACCTTGAGAAGTGGCGTACCGGTAAAGCCGATAAACGTAGCGGTCGGCAAAAGTTCTTTCATCGCCTCATGCAGTTTGCCGGATTGGGTTCGATGGCATTCATCTACGAATACAAAGAGGTTACCTTTAGCGGAAAAATCCTTCGGCAAGTTCTTTTTTATTTCAGCGACATAATCATCAACATCAAGATTGCCTGTGCCACCGGCACGGCCGAATTTATGTACCAGTGAGCAGAGTAGCCACTTATCTTTTGTATTCAGTTCAGCAAGCAACTCTTTCGAGCTTTTGGTACGGTGGATTTTCTCGTCTACGCCGAAAAATACTTTTTCAATCTGCTCGTCGAGTTCGGTGCGATCGGTAAGCAATAGCACTCGAGCGTCGGTGATGTTTTCCCGAATCCACTTAGCAAGCCAAACCATCGTGAGACTTTTACCGCTTCCTTGCGTATGCCAGATGATTCCACCTTCATGACGTTGGACGTAACCCCGTGCCGCTTTTACGCCAAAATACTGATTATGCCGAGCAGTCTTTTTGATACCGCTATCAAAGACAATGAAGTCATGCACCATTTCCAGTAATCTCTTCTTATCGCAGAGCTGAAGTATTGATCGATCAAGTCGGCTCTCGTTGCCAAGTCCTGCCTCTTTCCATGTGAGGTAATGTTCTTCGGTGGTTTCAGTCGTGCCGTAGAGTAGCCCCTCGGTATCGTTACCGGCCATGACTAGCTGAACCGTGCCAAAGAATGTCTTGATGAATTCTTCTTTTTGATTGCCGATATTCTGCCTGATACCCTCGGAAACCGAGACAATACTTCGCTTGAGCTCAAGCACGCCAAGCGCGATGCCGTTTACATACAAGACAACATCTGGACGCTTGGTACGGTTGCCACGGATAGTGACTTCTTCAGCAACAGCAAAATGATTATTCTCCGGATTCTGCCAGTCAATCGGCCAGACGGTCTGATAGTTTTCACCCAACTCCTCGCGGACTTTTATGCCGTAGCGAAGCAAGCTGTAGGTTTCCTTGTTGAGATCATACAAGCTCATCTGCGAATGGTTAGCCGTCTTTTTCAGTTCGCTAATGGCTTTCTGGATAAGGGCTTCGCTGTGTCCGGCTCGAGCGAGGAACAGGCGCAAGTAACCCTCTTCGACGTTGCTGTTGTCGTCACGTTCCTCCCAATTGCCGAGGTAGTCGTAGCCGAGGCGATCACGAAACAACGACACAATACGATTTTGTGTTTTGCGTTCCAACTGGCCGACTTTGGTTGTATTTGGTGTGTCCATATTATTTTGAGAGTAATCTTATTTTTCCAGTTAACAGCACTTGCATCATTCCTTGTTTGAGATTTTGGTACTTGGTGAGTTGCGATTCCAGCTTTTCAATTTCGGTATCCATATCGGAGAGAATGGTGGCAATAGCGGTTTGTTCTGACTGAGTTGGTGGCACACGCAATCCAAAAATCTTAATCTGACTTGAATTTGCCGCAGTAAAAGTGCTTCCTTGTTCTAGTATCTTCCATGCACTCTCATTAAAAATAAGGCTATGAAATAGAAAATCTTTTTTGATGTTCTTTATCTTGAATGAACATACGCCTCTTCCGAGACAAGAATCTTCGGAAGCTAAACCGACCAATCCAACAGGTGCCCTAACTGTCATGATAATATCGCCAGCTTTGCACGTTTTTGTCTTTTGAGTAGTCCAAACTCGTTTGATTGATTTTCTGTTATCAATATCAGCGTTGCCCTGAATTAAGGGGATTCCGTGACCCGCAATATTGTAACTACTTGAGCTTGGTGATTGCCCCATATTTACATCTGCAATTTCTTCTAAAGTTTTTGACTCCCATTTACCACTAAACCCCGGCAAGCGTCGCTTACCGGTGAGTAGTTCCTGCATCGTGCCTTGCTTGATCTGTTTCTTCTTTTCTATAAGCCTCTCCAATTTCTCAATCAGTCCATCCGAGTCTGATAGTACGTTTGAAATAGCAGATCGTTCCTCTTCTTTATTCGGAAACGCTACTCTAAAGGAATTTAGATTTTTATTCGTAATCTGATTTATGGTCGCTCCAATATTCTCGTTGATTTGACGTTGAATATTATCGGACTGAAATTGATGAAAAATATATCCATAGTAGGGAGTTCTAAAAACAGACATAAATGCCCCGAAAGTTTGACCTTCAACACGTGAATCTAAAAGTGCACACTTCCCAATTAGATTGCGACTCCCATTTCTAACGCATATTAAAATGTCGCCATTTTTGACCTTTATTTTTTCTGGGACATCAACGCCAACATACACGTTATCGTCAAAAGCAAGTTTATCGTTCTGTATATTCGATGAACGCAAAACCAACATACCCTGATGGCTTACATCACTTGGCTTATAGGTTAGGCCAATCAAACATTCACCTATATCTCCGAGTCTTTTCATATCCCAATCAGCTGGAATTACACCGATGTCGGTTTGTTTGTAGCCTGATGGAATTTTTTGCGTTGCTGTTGTCATAGCTATTTCAAATCAAATCCCATTTTAGAAAGGTGCCCCTCTACTTTTTTGGTAAGTGTTTTCACTTCTGTACTGATTTCCGCTATCGGCTCAGCATAGCGTTCGGCCAATTCTTTAACCCTAATAGCCAGTGTTTGTGAAAGACGATCTACTTCACCTAAAACATGTGCGGATACCTCATTCATCCACTTGCGATCCACAACTAAGGTCTTGATCTCATCCAGTGTAAATGTCGGGTACTTTGCTAGCACCTTTTTCTCCAAATCTTTCTCAGCATCTTTAATTGCCTTCTTAGAATCGGTTTCTTTATCGAACAGAGACATATATTTCTCGAGCACAGCAAGCTCATCAGTGTCGTCTTTGCTGTTTTTAATTTCTTTGATGCGTTTCTGCACGCTTGCTTTGCTGATTTTTTCGTTATCAATAACTTCCGAAAGTAGGCTGTCTTCGCCACCATGCTCATCTTTGAGCGAATCCATATCAACGCCAACCTGCTCAAGTGTGGCGTTTAATTCATCGAGAGCTGTCTGCTCTTTGGCAAAGTAAGTTTTGATCGCCAAAGAGATAGGGATAAGCTTGCCCTCAAGACCGACAAGCCCCTCAACATCTTTCTTCTTGCCCTTGTTATCTTTCTGAAGGCGAATAACTTCGTTGCCCGATTTCCAACCGTCAACAGTGATGATGTGTGTATCGTCCTGCATTACTTCGTCCCAGTAATTCATGAGATGTTGGTAGAGATCATATTTATCAACAAGGGGGAGATCGGCGCAAACTGAAAGTAGATCGTCAGATATCTTTTGGATTATCGCCTTGGGATGATTAGTGTTTCCAATGGTTTTAAGAAAACTGGATGAAGCTTTCTGCCACTTATTAAATATTGCAAGTACCTGTTGTCTGAAAACATCGAACTCTGGATGCGTGAGAATAGTCTTTTTGATCTCGTCGTGTGCGATCATGACTTCACTGTATCCTTTGCGACCATTTGCTTTGAAAAGCGAATGCTTGAGTGTTGAGCAGATATCCCAATAAGCGGATAGTGCTGTGACATCAGCATCAGGAATACCGCCTTTTAGATGCGCCTCGATATCCTGAATGTCTTCCGGTTCTTGAGTATCAATGTAGCGCGGGATATTGAGGTTATACTCATTTTTCTTTATTTCATCGTTTGGTACAAAGCGAGAATATTTCGGTATCTCTAGTTTGCCACTCCAAGTATCAATGACCTTGCGATTGTCCTGCTCACTTAAACGATTTTTATTGCCATCTTTTACAAAGCCCTTAGAGGCATCAATCATAAAAATACCTTTGCGATCACTAGCTCCGGCTTTATCCAAAACAATGATGCACGCCGGAATGCCCGTACCATAAAACAGGTTTGCCGGAAGTCCGATAATGCCTTTGATGTATCCTCGCTCGATAATGTTTTTGCGGATTTCTCCCTCAGCATTACCACGGAATAAAACACCGTGAGGCAAGATGACCGCACCGGTCCCCGTGCTTTTGAGAGACTTTAAGATATGCAAAAGAAAAGCATAGTCGCCACTCTTTTGGGGAGGAATACCAAAGCCATCGAAGCGGCCAAATTGATCGTGTTCCGGATCGAAACCGTTACGCCATGACTTATAAGAAAAAGGAGGATTGGCTACGACATAATCGAAAGTCTTGAGTGCGCTGTGTTCGATAAATAGTGGACTAGAAAGTGTGCTCTGTCCTTTCTTAATGTCTGCTGTCGGTTTGCCATGAAGCCACATATTGAGAACAGCGAGTCCGGCGGTGGCATTGTCGAGCTCTTGGCCGTAAATCGTGATATCGGCCGGTGCTTCATCGGCAACTTTCAAAAGTAACGAACCGCTACCGCATGTAGGATCGTACACTGTGTGGGACTTGGTCGTTGCTCTACTGACATCGATAACCTTTGCCATAATGCGAGAAACTTCGGCCGGAGTATAAAACTGACCTTTGCTCTTACCGGACTCTACAGCGAAGTGCTTCATCAGATACTCGTAGGCATCACCCAAGAGATCGTCGCCCTCAGCACGATTCTTACTGAAGTCCAGATCAGGGTTTTCAAAGATAGCGATCAGATTAGAGAGCCTATCCTGCATGTCTTTACCTTTACCCAGTTTGTCCTCGTCGTTGAAATCAACCGCATCAATTACGCCATGCAGACCATTGGCTTCGGCCAATGTGCTCAAAACTTTATTGATACCTTCGCCGATATCAGTCTTACCTTTGAGCTTTATGAGATCGGCAAAGCCACCGCCGGCCGGAACATCAACGAGCTGGTTTGCCTTACCGGCATATTTATCCGAGACATAGCGCACGAACAAAAGCACCAAGACGTAATCCTTATACTGCGAGGCGTCCATGCCACCACGGAGTTCGTCGCATCCTTGCCAGATAGAGCTATAAAGTTGTGATTTTTTGATTGCCATAGGTTTTACTTTTCGTCTCCGGGTTTATACTCAAAATTCTCGCTGATCTTCCAAACACCTTTTTCTCTGAAGGCAGGAATGTTTTGTCGGCGAGCCGCATTCGTTATTGCCGAAGCAGACTTGGTGTGGCTTTTTGTATATTCAGAAAGCCGAATAACTTTGTCACCTTTGAGGTACGTAATTCGCTTATGAAGTGATTCCATCAGGCCAAGATAGACTACCTTTTCGAGCGTCTTGGTGTTTTTATCATCACGATAGTCACCAAAGGATTTGTAGTACTCTTTTTTCTCACGGTCCCGAATGATAATAATCGGAAAACCGAGACGCTGAAGCTGGTAAGAGATCAGCACACGACCAATACGACCGTTGCCATCGCAGAACGGATGAGTAGTTTCAAAATCCAAATGGAACTTGGCGATCTTGTCTAAAAAGTAAGCAGACATATCGCTCGTATATTCGGTGAGGGTTGAAGCAATCAATTTCTCCACTTGTTCCGGAGCAGGAGCGACGTGCGTACCGACTCGGACATATTCGCCCGGGCCACGAAAGCGGCCAGCGATCTTGTCGTCGATACCGCCGATAAGCATCTGGTGCAAAAGTAATATAAGCTCACGGTTTACTTCCGTCTCTTTGGATTTGGTACGGATATAGCCGATGACTCGAGCGAGGTTTTTTGCTTCGTACACTTCTCGCAAAGAAACATCTCGAGCAACCTCCATATCCAAGAGAATCTTCTCGGTCTCTTTGAGAGTAAGCGTCGAGTTCTCGATAGCGTTAGAGTTGTAGACACTCTCCGGCACCTCCGCCTCATCGATCATGACCAAAAGCGAGTCCTTGCCTTTGCGGAGGACGTCATACTGGGCTTTGAGAGCCTGAATGCGATCTTTGATTGGTTTTGTTATAGCCATAGGTTTATATAATGCTTATACGGACAGTATAGTCTATTTATCTCTAAAAGTCAATCTTTAGTGAATGGAGACCATAAACTGCCTTACATTCACTAGATAATATACCCTATAGCCAGAAAAGCAAGTATTTCCTAGGCGTTTCCGAAATAGTACACTTTTGTATCATTACGGAAACGCTAACTGGAAGTGAGCTTTAAGCTAACCTCCAGTTCAAAAACCGACATTTTGTCCACCGCCATACACTATGGCGAAATAGGCAAAAGTGATAAAATAAATTTACAATCGAATAACTTAATGCCTCACGAGGCAAACCTGAAAGGCATTCCGAGTTTAAGGGCTCGCGATCAATCACTTAGCTGTGAAAGGTCGCGAGCCCTTTGTTGTTTGATTGATCATGAATATGAAAATGAAAAAGGCCTTATTGGCCACTGACCACAATTTAAATACCAGAAAGGTGGCGATAGAGACAAACTATCGATTCAGTATTGTCACCAAAAAGATACTTCGATCCTCCATGAAAGCGACCGGTATTGCCGGTGGAGACAAGATCGTCCGGGACAACAAGCCTGCGATCGCTGATCTGACAAAAGAGATCATGGAAACCAAGCTCGAGGTAAGAGGTATCCGGTCCCTCTTGGAACGTCGTACGAGCAAGTTTGAAGGACTGACCGAATATGACCAGCAGTTTATAAAAACATTCGCACAGGAAGCGGCCACTTCCTTCGCCGAATATTTTGCCCAAAGCGATAAAAAGCCAATCATCCCGAAAACAGTGGTTTATTTTTCTGATGACGGCGACTTATACATCGAACCTAAAAAAGACAATTGCTATCCAATGGTTAAAAACAGTCTGCGCCAACGGATAGTCAAAGTTCTCATTTCAGCAAAGGGTTACGTCTCTCCGGATGATCTGATTAGTGCTGTCGCAAGCACGCGAAAATCGGTGGAGTTTGCAATCAACAGAATCAATTCACTGACGAAATTCCACTTGGACGATATCAGGCTGATCGACAACCGGCGCACATATGGATACCGCATCAATCCGACCGTAATCATTAAGCAAGGATAGTTTTTATCTACCCTTCGCTCGTCCTGTTAATAAGTCTTCACTAACGGCCATAAAATATGGCTTTTTTGTTTTGATTTTCTTCAAACGCAGTATGTAAGAAGCCCTCTGTCGTTCGCTACGATAGATACAACAATAAAAGCTAAGAATAAAAATGAGTATGAAAAACACAATCGATAATAGTTTTACTACCAGCGACTTCTACGCGGCCGCTTTTCTTGTGGCTAAGGGATATAGGTTGCTAGGCATAGATAAAGCCGACTCACGCCGGTTTCATTTTATTTTTACCGATGAACCAGATCGCCCCCAGTTGGTAAGCGCCTTCTTTGCCGGTTTGGTCGAAGTCAACGCTAAAGCCTTCGTCACGGCGATCAAGGAAATGAAATCGCTCATGTATAACGATGCCATGAGTTAAAACCGGTCCAACATGGAATATGAACATGGAAAATCTACCCTTCAAAATAGACAATAACGATTACGTAAAGCTTCCCCGAAGCATCAAGACTGCCCTTGTGGACGGCTATTTGAAGTTTGAGGAATACTCGATCCTCGTTTGGCTTTGGATCAACGCAAATCCCAGGAACGGGAAAGCTCATGTGAGTTATGCCGGGCTCTCAAAAGATTTCAAGGATAAATACAAGAAAAATCACATCAACCGACTGATGCTGAACCTTAAACGTAAGAAGTGGGTATGGTTTGCCGTACAGCAAGGTCGCAGAAGTTCGTTCCATGTGGATATCGCCAATTATCCTTTATCTAACGGCGAATTTACAGACCTTGAACACTGTCGCAAACAGAAGTCCGGCAGAAGTGAGAGTGGTATTGATGAGCAATCACTGGCAGAAGTGCCGACAGAAGTCGGTGATGTTCGGCAGAAGTTAGAAAGTGAGAAAAGTGCTTTGGTAGAGCGGTTTTCATTCAATCAAAAAAGTTCGTTCGGCAGAAGTCCCAAGAACGACAACGAGAAAGAAAATAAAAACAATCGATCGACTCGTCGTCCCGTAAGAAGTTTCAGTCCGAAAAGCTTTGAAGAGGAACGTTGTCTGGAGATTGCTCGATACCTCGAGGAGGCAGATATGAGTTTTATGTTATCAGCTCTCAAGAAATACGGACTGGCGAAGCTCGAGCAGATTTACCAGCTAATGCGAGACAGTCCGGAGAGGTCGATCCAAAAGAAAGGCGCGTATTTTAATTCCTTATTACAAACTAACCAATAATTAAATCTATGAAAAAAACGCAACACAAAACACCAATAGAAAAATCCAATAAGATTCTTGAGAACAATCTAGTGAAAGCGACCGAGACCATGATTTCACTCCTAAACAGCAAAGACGAGAGAGTCAGAATGTCAGCCACGAATTTCATCATTGAAAAAATAACCAGCCGACCGATTGTCCTCGTGGTCGATAAAGATAATCACCTAAAAAGGTCTACTTAACCCAACTTTTTATGGCAAGAATTAAACATCTATCTGAGTATCACAAATTGGCATTTGAGCTGAAATACAAAGGTAATTCATATCAAAGTATTGCTGAAACCCTGAATAAGAAAGGGTCAAAAAGTAGAACTGCCAAGTTTACTGAGCAAAGCGTCAAAGACTGGTTCAAGGAAGCTGGAACATTGCACGAAGCCTACCGCATGTACGAAGAGGAAATGGATCAGATTCATACTGAAACAATGGCGATTGTTCGCCGAGCCGGAGCCAGAGTAAGAGAGCAGAATTTCCGTTTAGCCAATGAAATGCTCGTAGCTCTTATGGGAAGTTCCAGTGATGGGGTGAAGTTGGCCGCTATCAAAGAGATTTTGGATCGGGTCGAGGGTAAGCCGAAAGAAACCATTCATGTCAGCGAACAAGAATTAGCCGAACTGTCCCACGAAGATCGTTGGAATCTTATCCCGTACGAAATGCGACTACGACTTTCCAGAGATCAGTACTCAAAAGATGTCAAAGAGAAAGTTTTGGGCTGGGTAGCTAAGAAAGATAGAATAAATATATATGTTAACGATCAACGCTTGTAGAAAATTATTGCCAAAATCCTACGCTTCCAAAAGCGACAAGGAGATTGAGCTCATGCGAAACCAGTACTACCAAATAGCCGCTTTCATGTTCGACGTGTGGCACGAACGAAAGAGACATCTGGTTGTAGTCAAGGTGTCTATCGAGATTACCTACCGGCTTAGCATTGTGGGTAATGACCGCTTGGCTTGTCCCGAGGAATAGCATAGGGTGTCCTTGCTAAGCCCTTTCAAAGAAAAACCTATGAACGAACAGATTGAACAAAAAAATACAACAATGCGAGCCGTGATTTATGCACGTGTCTCCACCGAGGAACAGGCCAAGCATAACTTCAGCTTGGAGTCACAAGTCGATCTCTCCAGAAAATGGGTCGTGGATCACCACTTCAAACTTGCCTGCGAGCCATTCATCGATGCCGGTGAATCAGCCAAGACCATGAATCGCAAAGCTCTGGTCAGACTTTTAGAATACTGCCGAACACACAAAGGCAAAGTAGATGCCGTCCTAATTTACAAAATAGATCGCATTGCCCGGAACATGGCCGACCACGTTGCAATCCGGTCCCTCCTCAGCCAATACGGCGTGAGGATTTACTCGGTGACCGAACCAATCGGTGGCGACAACTCCACGAGCAAGCTTTTAGAAAACGTCATGGCATCATTTGCCCAGTTTGATAACGATGCTAAAAGCGAACGCACCAAAGACGGCATAAACAAAAGAGTGAGTAAGGGAGAGATCTCCTGGGTTGCGCCCGTTGGCTACAACAACGTCATGAAGCCCGGTGGATACAAGACCATCGTGCCTGATCCGGAACGTGCGCCGATGGTTAAGAAACTTTTTGAGGAATATGCCAAAGGAATTTATAAAGAGTCGGAAATTACTCGAATGGCCAATCAGTTAGGATTTACTACAGGTAAAGGAAATAAAATCAGACAGCAGGTCATTCACAAAATGCTTCGAAGCAAAATCTATACGGGTACCTTCATGCATAAGGGCAAAGAAAACCAGGGCGTATTTGAACCACTCATCACTACCGAGTTATTTGAACGGGTCCAGTTTTATATACGCACTAAAAGTGGCCGACTCACCAACCATCCGAAACGCGCACTCAATCCGGACTTTCCTCTGCGAGTGACCGCCCGATGCGTGTGCGGTGGCAGGTTTACCGGAAGCTGGTCACGAGGACAGCTGGGTGGACGCTATGCCTATTACCACTGTGCCAAGTGCCACAAGAAAAGCGTCAAGAAAGAAGTGTTCGAGGAACATTTCATGGAATTTCTTACCCGGCTTGCTCCCAAGAAAGAGGAAATGG
>Ga0209542_10009236_pt1 | contig 18142 bp, 22 predicted proteins | sample RifCSPhighO2_01_FD_184028 | JGI IMG/M metagenome (GOLD analysis project Ga0209542, IMG submission 184028) | Soil microbial communities from Rifle, Colorado - Rifle CSP2_plank highO2_0.1 (SPAdes) (version 2) | ecosystem: Environmental > Terrestrial > Deep subsurface > Rock core/Sediment ...
AGCCTTTGATAACTGTTGCCATTAATAGCAATTATAATTATTGGGCACAATCTGCACAATACATCGATCAAATTAATATGATGTCTTATGATCTTATGGGTACATGGCATGGCGAATTATGGCATAATAATGCTGCTGAGAATGTAAAGAATGCAGATGGTACGTGTGCTACAATTGATAAGGCTGAAGGTAATGCTAATTCTTGTCTTGCTACTATTGAGACTAGGATGAGTGCTGCTTTGAGTGCTGGCATTCCTAGGAATAAGCTTGGTGGCGGTATTGATTTTAATGGTTATTTATGGCAGAGTGGAATTAGACAAGATGGAACAAATGGTGTGTTTAATCCTAGGGAGAGATGGAGTACTGCACCTACTGTTAAATCTGTAGGTAAATCTGGTGTTACTGATTGTACTATTCGTGGTAATGTTGAGTCTAGATATTACAGTCTATATAAGTGTTATATTACTAAGTATCCTTCTAATATTAAATGGGATAGTTTAAGTAGCGTATCGTATATGGGTTTCGATAATGCTGGAACTACAGATGACTTATTCATTACATACCAGGATGCCGCATCTGTAAGAAATGCTGTCAAGATGATTAAGAAAAATAATCTCGGTGGAATGATACTATGGGAAATAGGTGGAGGATATTTAGGAAAGAATAACTTTCCAACAAGCACATATCCAAACTTAGTGAGAGATGAATTATTACAAGCTGTAAAACAAGAGGTTAATTCTCCATAGAATCTTAAATAAAATCTTTATTATAACTTCTATGTTTAGTTTTTTATGTATATTAAATTGTATATGTATAAGTTCTAGAAGATACTGGAGAGTAATTATCGTTAGAATCAACAGCTTGAACATAAACTGTATTATAACCATCATTTAACATCAATACCGAGTTCCAAGAGCTACAAACACCACTGCATACTATCTTCCAGTTCTCGTTGTTTAATTTTAATCTTATTTCTTTAATTTGGTTATTATCAGAAGAAGTTCCTAAGACTGCTAAAGAAGGGCTTTGTGAATTATACAGATTTTCAGGAGAAGTAATAAATACTTCTGGAGCAATTGTATCCTGAATTACAGAACCAGTCTGGCTTGCAATTAATTCTTTATTACCAACCAAGGCATTTATAACAAATAAAATAACGACGAAAACGATAAGGATTAATGCTAGCTTATTCATTTTATTAACTCCATAAATTTGTAAATTTAAATAGTATTTAAATGTTACGTTATTTTGGTGATTACTTTATTCCAAATATATCGCTGGCTTACTTGGTTTGGCTTTCATTGCTTTATTTTGAGGATCATACTTTGATTTGTCATTTACAACAAATATCTTTAATAACTTAGAATTTGTTTTATTCTTTAACATTTCTAAATTTTCCTGGAATAAATTTAGTTCTTTTGGTATTGTGTAAATATAGGTTCTTGGATTGTCAATCTTTGCTAGCTTCTTAATGTTATTAATATCATCTATTGTTTTACTTATTGTTTCTTCTTGTTTTTCTAAATCTTCATTAATCTTACTTTCATCTGCTTTAGGCCAGGTTGATAAAGAAATAAACTTTTTATTACCAAGTTTCTCATAAATTTCTTCTGCTAAATAGGGTGCAAAGGGGCTCATTAATAAAGTTAATTTAGTTAATGTATCTTTATTGTAGTTTTTATCTTTAATATACTCGCTAAACTCCATTATTGATATTATTGCATTATTAAATCTAAACTCTTCTATTTCTTGCGTTACTTTTTTAATTAATTTGTTTAATTTACTCTCGACAATTAAATCATCTTTCTTATTTACATTCTCAGTTAAATAATAAAATTTGTTTAAAAACTTAAAAGTTCCTTCTATTCCAGTGTCGCTCCACTCAAATTGTTTTTCAGGGCTCGCTATAAATAAAATAAATGTTCTTAATGTATCTGCACCATATTTATTTATTATATCTAAAGGATCAACAACATTCCCTTTGCTTTTGCTCATTACCTCTCCGTCTTTTAAAACCATTCCTTGCGTTAATAATTTATGGAAAGGTTCGTCTATCCTTAACATATCTAAATCACGTAATGCTTTTGTAAAGAATCTTGCATATAATAAATGTAAAATGGCATGTTCTATTCCACCAATATACTGATTTACTGGCATGAAATAATTCACCATTTTTTTATCAAATGGAAGTTTAGAATTATCTGGGTCACAATATCTTAGATAATACCAAGAAGAATCAACAAAAGTATCCATCGTATCTGTTTCTCTCTTAGCCATCTCACCACAATTTGGGCATTTTACATTAACAAAGTTCTTGCTTTTTTCTAAAGGATTTCCCTCGCCTGTAAATTTGACATCTTCTGGCAATTTAATTGGAAGATCCTTTTCTTTAACAGGAACAACTCCACAATAATTGCAATAAACAATTGGAATTGGCGTTCCCCAATATCTTTGCCTTGAGATGAGCCAGTCTCTTAATTTAAATTGGATAAATTTCTTTCCTAGACTTACTTCGTTTAACCAAGCTCGTATTTTTGGAATTGCCTCCTCACTTTTTAAACCATTAAACTTCCCAGAATTTTTTAATACCCCATAATCCTCATAAATTTCATCTTTCTTTAAATCACTTCCATCTTTATGTTTTAATACTCGTGTTAAAGGTATTTTGTATTTTTTAGCGAATTCAACATCTCTCTTGTCGTGAGCATTGGCCATTACAATTCCAGTTCCATAATCCATTAAAACAAAGTTTGCAATGTATACTGGGATTTTTTGTTTTGTTGCAGGATTTATAGCATATTTTCCAATAAATAAACCTTCTTTAGCTTTATCCTCTGCTGTTCTATTAAACTTTTCTTCAATTAAAACCTTCTTAACAAATTTCTTTACTTTATCTTCGTATTTTGTACCTTTTACAAGCTCATTAACAATCGGATGTTCTGGGGCAACAACCAAAAAAGTTACACTAAATATGGTATCTATCCTTGTTGTAAAAACTTCCAAGGAATTTTTTGAATTTTCTAAAGGAAACTTAACTAATGTTCCTTCACTTTTTCCAATCCAGTTGCGCTGCATTGTTTTAACACGTTCTGGCCAATCTAATTTTTCTAAATCTTTTAATAATTCTTCTGCATAATGTGTTATCCTAAAGAACCATTGTTCTAAACTTTTTAATTCAACTAAATTTTTGCATCTCCAGCATTTTCCGTCTGTTACTTGTTCATTTGCCAAAACTGTTTTACAAGACGGACAAAAATTAACTAAAGATTCTTTTCTATATGCTAACCCTTTTTTATAAAATTGCAAGAATATATGTTGATTCCATTTATAATATTCTGGAAGACATGTTGCTATTTCTCTATCCCAATCATAACTTAACCCCAATCTTGACATTTGTTCTTTCATTAATTTGATGTTATTAAATGTCCACTCTTTTGGATTAATTTTATTCTTAATAGCAGCGTTTTCAGCAGGCAATCCAAAAGCATCAAAACCCATTGGATAAAGTACGTTAAACCCCCGCATTCTCTTAAATCTGGAATAAGCATCTCCTATGGAATAATTTCTTGTATGACCCATGTGAAGTGTTCCTGAGGGATATGGGAGCATTTCTAAACAATAATACTTTTTTTTCTTAGAATTAACATTTGATTTAAATGTTTTATTTTTTTCCCATTTATCCTGCCATTTATCCTCTATCTTCTTAAAGTTATACATAACTTAACTTTAATATCCTGGTTATTTAAACTTTATTATTTGAGAATTATTTTTTCTTTAACTCTAAAATGTTTGCTGAAAACAAATGTGCATGGAACAAAAGTATGATATGCGCGTTTTCCTATAGGAACCTTGGATTTTTTTAGAATGAATGCAACTATATTGCTACAATGCCACTTCTCTCTGTAATTTAATTTCTCTTTTTTGTAAAAATCTTTTCGATTAAACAAAAATTTAAATCCTGTTTTAAAAGATTCTAGATATGAGAATGTTCTTTGTTTGCTCTTCCTTAAAAAATTATTAACTGCTTCTAATTTAACTAAATTTCTATGCTTATCAGTATATCTTTTAGGTTGAACAATGTATATTATAACGCCGCCAAAGTGCTCTATTTTGTTTTTAATTAATTTATTTAAAGTCATTTTTTCAATTGCTCCACCCGATCTCATTATTTTATAATTTATATCAAAAACATCGCCTTCTCCTAAGTATAAACAAGAATGGGTTATTCCCCTTAGAATTTTCCTTGAAATCATTGAAACAAAATTAAAATATTTAAAAATAAAGTTTTTTGGGATTGGTCCTGTGAGAATTATATCCCCTTTTCTTAGTTTTCTTTTTAACAAAGCAGCAGCTTTTTCTATTGCCTTCTTATCATCACCTTTTACCGAGATTCCTTTCATATTCCCCCAAATACGCAAAGATTTAAGATTATATAAACTTTTTCAATTATCTTTTAAGAACAACTTTCTTTTTTGTTTTAAAATGCTTACTAAAAACAAAGGTACTTGGCAGGAAGAATTTTGTTCTTCTTTTCCCTATTTTTATGTTAGCTTTCTTTAATATATGTGCTGTTAGTTCAGAACAATTCCAATCTTGTTTAAACTTTAATAATTCCCTTCCAGAGAATTTATTTTTCTTTAAAATTAACCTTAACCCCAATTTTAGCATATTAACATATGAAAAAACAACTTCCTTGCTTCTTTTAAGGAAATTATTAACGGCCAGTTTTACTGCGCGTTCTCTATGCTCTAACTTATAATGTCTTGGCTGTATTGCATAAATTGTTACTCCACCGAATAACCTCATCTTGCTTTTCAATAAATCTTCTAAACTTAATTTTTTTATTCCACTATCTGTAAACGTTGCCCCAATTTCCAACACCTTTCCATTTCCTAAGTATAAACAAGAGTGCGTAATTCCGCGAGATAATTTGCTTATTATAAAAGATGGGAAATGCATAATCTTTAACTTAATGTTATTTAATCTCGGTTTTGTAACTATCACATCCCCTTTTTTTAAAGAACTCTTTAACATTTGAGATGCTCTTTTAATGTAAGAATCGTTGTCTTCTTTCCTTTCAATTACTACGGCTTTCATCTAGACTTAAGTAAAAATATCAGATTATAAACTTTTTGAAAAGATTTAAATATCTTCATTATCGAGGTTTAATTATGAGCCTGTAGTTCAGCCTGGATAGAACGCTTGCCTTCTAAAATTTGGAGAGAGCAAGAGGTCGTGGGTTCAAATCCCATCAGGCTCGCTTTATATCTCATAAACTATACTTTGCAGACAGCTGGACATGAGGACAAGTTTGCTGCTAAGGTTTATAAATAAAAAAAGTGTTAATAACCTTGAGCATAAATGAATATTTACGAACTTACTGGTTTGATTATTGGAGATGGGTGTATCTTATATAATAAGAGAAACAGAACATATCGTTTGGAAATAGCTGGAGATGTTAAACAAGACCAATTATATTTTAAAGAAATTTCTGAATTAATAAGAAAATTAACAAATAAAATGCCTTGGGTAATAATAAGAAAAAATGAAAAAGGTTATGGTTTATATTTGATATTAAATAATAAAAAATTTGTTGAGTTTTTAATAAATAAAATTGGTTTACCTTATGGTAAAAAATTTTTACAATTGTCGCTCCTAATAAATTTTTAAAATGGAGATATTTTAAACATATTTTAAGGGGGATATTTGAATCGGACGGTTCTTTATATTTCTCTAAAAGTAAAGTGATCGATTATCCTTCCTATCCTAGAATTGAGATTAGGACTTCTAGTAAAAACCTAGCATTTCAGATATTCAAATTATTAAAAAATAAAAATTTTAAGGTTCAATTCATGAAAACTAAATATAAAGATTATAAGGTCTATCTAAGTGGGGAGGTTATGTTAAATAAATGGGTTAAAGAAATCGGTTTTAGCAATATTAATACCACAAGTAAAGTCAATTTATGGAGGAAATTGGGATATTATATTCCTAGAATCACTTTGGAGCAAAGAAGGAAACTTTTAAAAGCATATTTATAATTCTAAATTTCAAGCGCATGTACCTGAGCGGCTAAAGGAACCGATTTCCAAAAGAAAGTTCAACCTGCAGCCACAGGCAGTTAGCGGTGTATCGCAGGTTCGAGTCCTGCCATGCGCTTTTATTCTTTAATTTTTTCAAATCTTTTTTTTATTCTATTTTTCCAGAAAATTAATATAATATATAAAAATAATAAAATGTAAATTGAGTTTATTATTATGAACAAGAATTTAAAGAATGGAGAACTATCTAAAAATTCTGCCCCAAAATACGAAACAAGAATCTGCATCGGAGCAATTCCAATTAAAGTGCTTAAGAAGAATCTCCAAAATGGTACAGCAAATAAACCAGCAACGTAATTAAAGGCGTCGCTTGACGTTAATGGATTTATTCTTAAAACAAATAAAACATAATGCCCATATTTCTCTGTATTTTTATGAAACTTTTGTTTGTTTTTTTCTCCTATCATTTCATCAATATAACCGTGCCCAAAATACTTAGCAATATAATAAGCAATTGAAGCTCCAATCATTGTCGCACAAATTGTCATTATAGCAGCCATAAATGGACCAAAATAAGAAGCAGCAGTAATGTTAAGTGCTAAGGAAGGTATTGGTACAATAATAACCTCGAAGATAATCGCGAAAATATATATTACCCACGAATAATCACCAAACGAAGTAATAAACTGTGTAGTCTCGCTTAAATCTTGATTAGCTAAGTCATATGTTATTCCACCATTAAAATAATTATAGGTTACAAGACTAATAAATAACAACAAGAAAATAGCTAGATACCTATTATCGATTGTTTTTTTGTATAGCTCATTATCTTTTATCTTATCTTTTAGTTTAATAGAGCTCTCTTTCATCAAGATTTGGAATAATTAAGAATATATAAAATTATCTTAAACTAATTCTTCTAACTTAAAAACTTTTAATATAAATCCTCTTTTATCAGACTCTTCTTTTAATTTTTTAATCTCTTCTACTTGAATTTCTCGGTCTAATATAGTTATTCTATATATTCTTTCCATGGTTCCTTCATTGTTTAATCCCCATTGTGACGGGTTTATTCTTTCTATGCCTACATGATGATATTCATTTTTTAAATACTCATCATAATCGAGAACTAATTTACTATCTATATCGCCCTTGGTTGATGCTGAAAATATATAATATTTGTTTTGTGTCATTTTTAAAAAAGAAAAATAGATTAACTATCTTCTTTATTTTGGCCTTAATAAGATAGTTAAGATGTATATTATTAATGTGAACACAATTATAACCGCGATTATCCAGAATGCTACGCTACCAGATAAGTTTCTCCATACAGAAGCTCCGGTTATTGTTGGTTGGAATATAGTTCCACCACCTCCACCGCTTGTTCCTTGGCCAACTTGGACAGTGGCTGTTTTTGTTGCCAATACAACATCATCCTGTTTTATTGTTAATTCTACATTATAACTTCCTGAGCTTAAATCAGCCCTTGGTGTTATATATGTGTATAATGTTGTTTCTTGTCCTGGTTGCAATGTGACTGTCTGTAATTGAGGTTTATCTGCCCAATTACCAACTGGATTTGCATCTACTATGTAAGTTTGTACTTCATCCGCATTATTTGTTAGTTTAAATGGCAATCCAAATAACTTTCCTTGAGAAGCTGTTACTGTATCTTGAATTAAGGAGATGCTTACACTTCCGCCTGCTGTTCCACTTGTTTTACCACAAGTTACTTTTACAGGGATAAATGTAGAGTCTGTCTCTTTTCCTTTATCAAACACGACTATAGCTTCTACACTATAGTCTCCAGCACTTGTTGTTGAAGGTATTCTATATGTGTGAGTTAGAGTAGCTGTGTCATCTCTATCATCAAATTGGTCTAGACTAAATTGATCGCTCTCAAAATCTAATCCTAACGGGCTGTCTAATAATCTTACAGTCACAATGTCTTGGTCATCTTCCCCAACATTTTGTACCGTTACAATGAAGTTTGCATCTGCGTTGCACATTACTGTACTTGGTGTTACGCTTGCTGAAATAATATCAACATCATCTGCTTCTCTTTTAAATTTAATGTCATCTATATAATCATAAGTGCAATGTTCATCTTCGCTTCCATCTTCAAATGCATGCAAGTATAAAATATACTGATCACTTTCATCTAAATCTCGGCTACTTGAGGGTACTTCTAACTCAAAATCGTTGAAGTCTACATTATCTCCTTCATCAACGTCTTCTGGATCACTTTCTGCTCTAGCAATTACTTCATCTTGGTCAACATTGTATAAAATTGCTTCCACAATAACGTCGTTTATATCATCGTCCCATTCATTTTCAACTTCAACATCTCTTACGTCAATAATTTCTCCAGGACCAAATTTATCATCTGGGTTGAAGTCAAAATTTTTTATCCTTAATGTACCAGCATCATTATTTGCAACAAATTCTCCATCCCCTCTTCTACCGTCGGGACAAATATCTTCAGGACTAACATCTATCCTTACATTAAGTTCTTTAGAACCTTCTTGTGCTGTTATTGTTAACTTGCCTTCATAACTACCAACATCAACTTTTCTATCAATATCAAATGTTAAAGTTAATATATGGGGTGTTGGCCCAGAAGCTAATGTACTCGGTAAATTCGAGATTGAAATGGTTATATCATTAACAGTGTTCCCGTTTTTATCTTGGAGCACTATGTTTGGAATTGCTTGAACTGGGAAATTTAATGTTGTTGCACCTATATTTATTAAATTAAGTTTTATTTCATCATTATAATCTTTTGGAGTTGCAATTACTAAAGTATTTTCTAACACAGAACTTCCTGTTATTTTTATCGGAGAACTTACAGCTATATTAAATGTGTCGTCAGCAAATAAGCCTTCATCATCTACAACTCTTACTGTACATATTGCTGTTCCTGTAAAACCGCTTGCAGGAACTCCAGATAATTGATTTCCTGTAATTGTACAGTCTACTTGCGCTGTATTTTCTGATTGTATACTAAATGTTAAAGCTCCGTTTTCAGGATCATCGGCATCTCCTCCAGGCGCAGCTGTTAAATCTGAATCATAAATAGCAGAACCAGAACCTTGTGCTACGTTTTGGTCTGAAATTACACCTACCCATGTAGGTCCCAAAGCACTCACACTAAAAGCAAATGCACTAATTAATAATACGAATATACTTAATAATGATAATTTTTTCATTTTTATGAACCCCCTGATTGTAATATGTTGCTATTTTAGAGTTAAGAAAGGTATTTAAATCTTTCGGTAGAATAATTTCATTATCTTTTTCTTGTTTGTCCAATATAAAACAAATTCTCCAATTAGATAACCAAGCAACACTCCAAAGATAGCATCACTCAAGTAATGTACCCCTAAATAAACCCTAGATAATGATACAATTATTACAATAACCCACCATATAATCACGGATTTTTTAGAACTAAGAAATGGAATTAATAATGAAACAGATGTTGAATGACCGCTTGGGAAACTTCTATAAGGGTTTGTTACGTTTACTAGGTCATTTTTTAGATCTACATATGGTCTTGGCCTTGCAAAAGTTATTTTTAAAGCATTGACTATTACAAAATATAGAACAAACGATAAGGCCAGAGGAATTATTTTCTTATAATCTTTACTTATTAAAACAACAAGCAACACTACACTAAATAAGATATACCATTTTAAATAATCTATAAATATCGCGATATTGTCTAAAATTGGAGTTCTGTAACTTGTAAAGAATATCGAAATTTGTTTATCAAAAATTAAACTTATTAAAACTAAAACTATTCCGATAATATAATAATATATCTTTTTCATAAATATTTTAATCTAATTTAGCTTAAATAACTTACTAAAATAAACTCTTTATTCCTAAAGTGGTTAATGTAACTATGATTCCAGCTATTAAAACACCTAAGAATAATGCTAAATAAGATTTTCTCCTTTTTAGATTAAACAACCAGGCGATTAACGCGCCCGAGTACAGCCCTGTTAAAGGAAGGGGGATACTTACAAAAATAACCAAAGCCCAAAACTCAAATTTAGTTCCAACATGCTTCTCAAAGCTTTTTCTTTTAACTTCAATATATTTACTAAAAAATAATTTGTAGCTTTTAACTTTTAAAAAATGCTTATGAAGATTATCTAAAAAGAAGAATATTACAAAAGATATTAAAAAATTAAATATAACAGCTATTGCAAAGGTTAATCCCGGATTTACATTATTAACAATACCATATGGAATTGCTCCTCTTAATTCAGATATTGGCAAAATACTCAATAAAATTATATTTAATACTGTGTTCATCTTTGTAACATAACTAAATCATCTTGCGTTAATTTCTTTTTTGTCTTTAGTTTCTCCTCAATTTCTTTTTCTCTTTCCTCTAAGTCCTTTTGTTTCTTAACTTCTCTTTCTTCTTTTATCTTTCCTTCAACATTACCAAGTTGTTTATTTAATTCATTTAATTCTTTCAACTTGTTTTTTAAGATATTATTAATTTCTAAAAATTTCTTTTTATACTCTATAAACTTGTCAAAAGCATCTTGTTGTTCTTTTCTCGTATTTTGTATTTTTTTAGATAGTTCTTTAAACTTGTTAATGTCCTCTCGATTTTGTGTAAAAATTTCCTTTAACTTCTGATGAGAGTCATTTGCTTTTTTCCTGAAGTCCTTAATTTCTTTATCTAAACTGTCAATTTTATCAAATAATTCATTTACGTCAGAACTTTCTTGGTATCTTTTTTTAAGCTCATTTATTTCTTTCATTAATTTCTTTTCTTTATCAAAGCTTATTGCTTCTGTTTCTATTTTATATTCTATTCTTTCAATATTATCTTTAATAACATCCGGGTTAAACTTAATTTTCTTATCTTTCAACAAATCTTTTTTCTCTGTATCTAGTTTCTTAATCTCGTCAATCAAATCTTTTACTTTTTTGTTAAATTTATCTCTCTCATCTTTTGTTTTGTTAACTTCTTGATTAAAAACATCAGAACTAGACTTTAATTTTTTAATATCTAATATTAAAGAATTAAGATCTTTTTTCAGAGACTCTTTTTTACTAAACCAACTCTCTTTATCTTTATTTAAAGAATTTAGATTATTTCTTAAATTAGCAAGTTCATTCTTTATATTACTAATCTTTCTAAGTAAATCCCGTTTTTCCATTTTGTGTCTAGATTACTAAAAGCCATTTGAAATAAAAGTAAGTTTGGGCTAGCCAAATAATGCACCCAAACCAGCTGATGCTGCTTCGTCACTTTTCTTTTCTTCCTTCTTTTCTTCCTTCTTTGCTTCTTCTTTTGCAGGTGCTTGTACCGCATGTACTTGCATCATTGAAGCTTCCTTAACAACTTCTTCTATGTTGACGCCTTCTAAAGCAGCCACTAGGGCCTTGACCTTTCCTTCATCTTCCTTTATGCCTGCTGCTTCCAAAACTTTCTTGACATTGTGCTCATTAATTTCTTTTCCAGCCTTGTTAAGCAGTAACGCACAGTGAATTAACTCCATTTTGTTTTCCTCCTATAATCATTAATCCCACATGCTTTTATGTTTGGGTTTCTCTTGTTCTTTTATTTTTTCATCTTGTAATTTTTGTAATATGTCTTGAGCTTTTTTTACTGTATCTTCCCCAAAACCAACAAAGTTTTTTTCTTTATTTTCTCTTTTTAATTCTTTTTGTTCCTCAACTATATTCTCTTTCTCTTCTTCAATTGCTTCTTTTACTTCTTCCTTAACTTCTACTTTCTTAGCTTTTGGGACATAAGAACCTAATTCAAACTTTTTGTCCAAGTTTGAGGCTATCATATAAGCTTTTCTTATCAAAGATCTTACGTTATCTTTACTTACAAATCCTAACTTCTCAGCTAGGGCTAAAGCTTCATTACTTGCTAATATTATATTCTTAACATAGGCTTCTTCATCAATATCCAAAATATCTTTAAGATAAATTATATTATCTTTGAAACTTGCTATAACATTTAATCCAATTTCTATTGGTTCTATGCCTAATTTTGATAAAATAGAGGCTATCTCTGGTTTAATTACCTCATTTTCCCTTACAATTAATTTTTCTTTCTTAATTGTTATCTTCCCACCTTCAACACCTGTTTGCAATCCAACAGCTCCTAGTTCTCCAATAATTGGTCCTGGTGTGAAATTTGTTGGACCAGCAGGTATTATAATATCACGGGGAGAAATTTGTCCTGGTTTTGCTACAGCATTTGATTTATTATCTTTTATTGATTTGTATAATTTGAAAGGATCTTCATTGCTTAATATTAAAACAGGAATCGAATTTTCTAAGCTTGGTTTTAATCCAGATAAATTTTTATCTTCTATTTGATCTATTGCTAACATAATTAACGATTTCTTAGTTATTCTTATCTCAACTTTATCTTTTAGTTTCTTCCTTAACTTTTGCAATGTTGAACTTGGTAAATTAGTTAAATCAGCTATCGTAATTGTATTGTACTTTTTAATTAAACCCTTTACATGCTCTAATTCCTTTGCTTTAATCTCTTTTGCGTGCATCATTTCTTCTCAACCTTTATTGGAGGCCCCATTGTTAGTTTTAATATAACATCTTTTACATTACCTTCTTCTTGAGGCAAGGCTCTTGTTAAAGAATTATAAATCGCCATAACATTATCTAAAATATCTTCGTCTTTCATCTTTTGATTTCCAACATAAGTTTTTACAATTGGCTCATTTCTTGTTTTTAATCTAACTGTTTTATCTAATTTATTTTTAATCTCACTCAAATTCATTCCTATGGTGAACACACCGCCTGATTTTGGATTTGGCATTCTATTTCTTGGACCAAGGGTTTTACCAAAAACCTTAGCAATGTCCGCCATTAAATTTGCTTGAGCTACAAACAAATCATATTCTTTGGCTAAATTCTTTATTATTTTTTTATCGCTATAATCTTGGAAATCATCTTTTTTAATAACCTTATCAAAAACAGAAGCTTGGTCTATCATTTCTTTTCCAACTAAAGCACAAATTTTTATCTTTTTTCCAGGTGGATTTGGCAAATTAACAAATAAATCAATATTTTCTTCAGGTTTTTTTAGATTAATACCTTTTAGATTAATAACTAAATCAATTTTTTGAACGAAGTTTTTCTTAGAACTTTCCTTTACTTTCTTTATTGTATCGAGTATTAAATTTTTATCCATCTGTTGCCCTCCTACGTTAAGTAGTTCTTTCGGGATAATTTAACTTGAAATTAAGTATTTATAAATCTTTTCTATTATTAACAGTTAAGTGAATAGCTTAGATAAATTTATATACTAATTAGTTATTCTCTTGTTATGACTCAACCATTGCCAAAGTGGATAATGAGAAGATATGCAATTTTATGGGAAAAATTTCGAGATAAAGAATTCAATTATGAGAAAGCGGTCAGCTTCTTGAAAGAAAATCAAGAAAGAGTAAGCGTCATGTTATCCGACCTTAAGAAATACGGTTGGCTTAAAGTAAATCTAGACCCTAGAGATTCAAGAAAAAGAATATATAAATTAAAACCTTTAGAAAAAGCGGTGAAGGAAATGGCAAAATGACAATTAAATTATCTCCAAGTTCAATGAACTTGATAGAAGACTGCCCTAGATGCTTTTGGTTACAGATTGTTAAAAAAACTCCAAGACCTGCTGGAATTTTTCCAAGTCTACCCTCTGGTGTTGATAAAATGTTAAAGGAACATTTTGACAGATTTAGGGATAATAACAAACTACCTCCTGAATTAAAAGAGCTTAAAGATATTAAATTATTTGAAAATAAGGATTTATTAAAAACATGGAGAAATAATCTTAAGGGTATAGAATACTATGATGAAGAAAATGATGTTCTTTTACATGGAGCTATAGATAATATATTAAGCAAAGAAGGAAAATTAATTGTTTTAGACTATAAGACGAGAGGATTTGCTCTAAAAGAAGATACAGCCCATCATTATCAAGATCAGTTAAATATTTATAATTTTTTATTAAGAAAGAATGGTTATGAAACTGAAGATTATGCTTATCTATTATTTTATTTACCTGAACAAGTTATGGAAACAGGAGAATTTAAATTTAAGAACGAATTAGTTAAAATGAAGGTAGATGTTGAACATGCAGAATTTTTATTTAAAAAAGCTATTAAAATAATACAAGGAGATATGCCTGAACCTGGAGAAAAATGTACTTTTTGTAAATGGAGCCATCAAAATGGGAAGTGGTAAAAGAAAATATAATCATCGTGTAAAATATGTTCCTAAAGAGAAAAAATTAACTATACCAAAATCTGATAAAAAAGAAGTAAGTAAAGAAGATAAAGAAAATCTTATTAAACTTTGGGGGAACTTAAAGAAAGATGAAAACAACACATAAAATAATATTAGGGGATGCTTTAAAAGTTTTAAAAACAGTTCCAGATAATTCAATAGATTTAGTTTTTGCAGACCCCCCTTATAATATGTCAAAGAAAAAAGGCTTAGGTTGGAAATATAGTAAACATGTGACGATGCAAGAAGAATGGGATATGTTTTCTAAAGATGATTTTTTTAAATTTAACAAAGAATGGATTGCCGAATCTTTAAGGGTGCTAAAGCATGGTGGTAGTTTATGGATTTCGGGAAGTTTTCATAATATTTATCAAATAGGATTTATAATACAATCTTTTCATCCAGATATTAAAATAAATAATTCTATTGTTTGGTTTAAACCAAACGCTCAACCAAATATAAGCTGTAGAATGTTCACAGAGAGTGCCGAGCACTTAATATGGGCAACTAAAAATGGAAATGGTAAAAAATGGAAATTTAATTATAATTGGACTAAAGATGGCATTACAGATATTTTAAATCCAAAAGGAAAGCAGACTAGAAATATTTGGAGTATTCCATTAACTTCAAAAAGTGAAAAGTGGGCTGGAAAACATCCAACACAGAAGCCATATGAATTATTAAGAAGAATTATTTTATCCTGCACAAATGAAGGAGATACTGTTTTAGATCCATTTGTTGGTTCTGGAACAACTTCAGAAGTTGCTAAACAGCATAGCAGAAACTCAATAGGTATAGAGGTAGATAAAAAATATTTAGAAGTAATAAAAAAAAGATTACAAGGAGAACAAAAAACATTAAATAGTGAAGAACCAAAAATTATATTTGAAAATTTTAAAGATTAGTTATTTACCCACCAATTTGTGTAGCTTTGCTCACAATAACAAAAATTTCTTTCTCTTGAATCATCGCATCCATTAACTCTCTAAAAACTCTTGCTGGTTTTTCAGGTGATGTATTCTTTTCCATTTTAATCATTAGTTCTATAAGGTGTCCTATAAAATCGACTTTATATTCCCCATATTGATTAAGTTCTTGAAATGGTTTTAATTTTTCCATTGTTGTTTCTTTTAATACAAACTTGGCTCTATCTTCTTTACTTTTAAAAGCTTCAACTTTATCATACATTTCTCTTAAATATTTCATAAATTTTATAGTTAATTCAGGTTTATGTTGTTTTTTAATTAACAAGTCTATAACCCAATGAATATGTTTTGGAGTTCTAACATGTTTGCCTTTTTCTTTATATTTTATTACAATATCATGATCTTTTATGAATCCTCTATCTCCCTCAAAAACCCCAATAATTGTTCCATCGCTTAAAGAAATCTCTTTTATAGAATACTTTCTTGCAGGTTTAATAGTTTCTCCCTTTTTCTTTCTTGGCAGGTAATCCATAAAAAATACGTATCTCATAGATTATTTAAAGAATTCGTTTAAGGGCAGGAAGCGACTAAAGGGGCAACTAATTACTTAATGTGCAAAGCTGGCGCGGGGGGCTTTGTAGAATTTTAATTAATTTTATTTAATATTTTTTTTAAATCTTCTAAAAATTCTTCTGTATCCGCAAAATAGTTTGGATATGCCTTTCTTAAATCATTTGCGGCGTCCACTCCGACAAGAACTACATCGTACTCTTTTTTATCTTTATTTCTTTTTTCTGCTTTTGCATAATCTTCTATCGCTTTAATCTCTTGATTGTTCGTATAACCTGTTATGTTAAGTTTTTCTCCGCTTATATCTAATTCTAATAAAAAATATTGCAATTTCGGTTTTTGTTTAGATACCTTTTCAAAAACTTCAATTGCTTTTTTCCATCCACTCATAATCCTTATTACTTGGAGTTCTTTTTCTTTTTCTTTTATTTGAAAGTATAGTTCTTTTTCTTCAAGAGGTGTATTTGGAATGGGGGGGGTTTTTTCAATAATTGCAAATGCTGAACTTACAAGTTTAAAAAACTCCATCCATTCTTTTTGACCTTCATTTGATTTAATTGCTTGTCTTGTGAAGAAATCTACCGTTTCTATAGCTGTTGCCCATAAATGTTGTAACTTAGATCTTATTTGAACTTCAATGAGTAACCCATTATATTCTTTTTTTCCTTCTTTATCACTTTTGTATCTGTACATCAAATGAATGCTTCTATATCCATCTTCTTTTGGAGAACTAATGTAATCTTTTTCATTTACTTTTTTATGTTTTAAATCGCCTTTAATATACCCTTCTCTATAAAGTTTTCTCGCTAATTCTACACTAGATATAACTGCTCTACATCCTGCAATATCCTGCATTTGTGAAAGTTTCATGGTTGGCTCGTTCCCATAATATTTTCTTTGTAATTTCTTTAAAATGGAGGGTAATCTTTTTAACCTCTGAACTACTAAAGCTTCTGAACTTATTTTTTCTGAAACTCTTTTTAATCGTTTTTTAAAAATATGCATTGGGTATCTATGAATTGCTCTCCAATTATCTAATATCTCTAAAGATTTGTCTATATTTTCTTCAGAGCTCTTACTGTTAATTAAAGTGTCTCCTGCCCAATTTACTTTAGATTTACTATATCCCTTTGGCCTTATCCATACCATTATATTAGGCGGTTTTTATACTATTTAAATCTTTGTTTTGCGCGGTTATCTTGAAGGTAGAAATGCTATTTTTAATAAAAAAACCAATTTTGCGCGGTCAGATTATATTCATTCATCTAATTTTGCGCGGTCACCTAACTCCATCCACCCAGCTCACCTATTAAGGGTTTCAAATTTTAATTTAGGAATCGTCAACCCTAATGTTGCTTTATAACTTAAATTCCAATTTCGGCTGGTATTCTGATCTCTGTCTATCAAAAACGTAAGCATTCTGTCCAATTTTGCCTTGAAATGCTAGATTAGCAAAATTCTTACTTGGATAAAATATTAGTCTTAACACTTGACCATTTTGAATTATCTTTTTACTTAAAACTTCAACTTCATCACCTCTTTCCCTAGTAATGGTTTCTTTTTCTTGATTCAATCTTGCATGATACTCGAAATTACCGTATTCTAATACTCTTTGTGAACCTCCTAAAATATTTATTCTACCGGGTGAGTATGAATCGCCTTATCTGGCAATCGTTCTAAAAATAACCTTGGTGCTTTAACTTCTCTTTTTGATTTTATACTTTTTGGAATCTTTCTAAAACAAAAATCTTTTAAATAACCGATTAAACTAAATCATATGAATAAAAGCGGGATGGACGGACCTATTTCAGTTATAATCATGGTTGCTATGTTTATATTTGTAATGGCTTTTGTTTATCCAATATTAAAATCTGTTTTTACTTGGATGTCTTTAATATCTTCATGGTTCAAATTAGCTTTTTTAATTTTAACTTTAGGAACGATTTATGCTATAATAAAGAGCTTTAACTCTGCAAGCCAAGATTAATGGCTAAATTTATAAACCTCTTCTCCTACTTAAACATATGAAAAACCTGCATCCGAAATATTTATTTTATGCTTTAACAATTATACTTGCTGTACTGGCCTTTTTAATAATAAAACCATTTATAACCCCAATATTAACCAGCATTGTTTTAGCTTACTTATTTTATCCTTTATACAAAATATTAAATAAAAAAATTAACAGTACTTTATCTTCCTTGTTAATCTTATTCATCGCAATTATATTATTTGTGCTTCCATTATCTTTTATCTTTGAATCTTTGTTCAGAGAATCTGTTACAATCTACAACTCTGTTAAAAACATAAGCTTAG
>Ga0209542_10009238_pt1 | contig 18140 bp, 13 predicted proteins | sample RifCSPhighO2_01_FD_184028 | JGI IMG/M metagenome (GOLD analysis project Ga0209542, IMG submission 184028) | Soil microbial communities from Rifle, Colorado - Rifle CSP2_plank highO2_0.1 (SPAdes) (version 2) | ecosystem: Environmental > Terrestrial > Deep subsurface > Rock core/Sediment ...
TTTATTCTTTTTCCAGAAACTGTTTTACCAGATAAAGATGCCGCACTATCGCCTGTTGTTAAAATTGCATTTTTTACCTGTGTGGATGTGAGGTTAGGGTTATATCCTTCAATCAACGCCGCAAGACCCGCAACGTGTGGTGCGGCCATTGAGGTTCCTTGCAAATATTCGTACTTCTCATCAGAGCCGTCGCTGAATTTAGTAACTGTAAGAGTATCAATGAAGCATCCATCATAATTATTGTCAGAACCATTGGTGACCCAGCGGAACTGCAACTTTGAATTTGCAGTGAGCAATCCAGGAAGCGAAATATCAGAGAAATAAAACCCCGCCGCACCGGCAGAACTTGAATTCCCGTTTAATATATCGAGCAGTACCTCGTCCCATTGTCCTAACAACGTAAAGTTTACGCCGTCGCTACTGTATTTCAGCTCCATGTAATCTGTCCACGTCGTAGTTGAGTATTCAGTGTCACATTGAGTATAGAAGCTTACCGTCGCTCCGCTAGCGCCGGATAGATTCACGCTTGGACTTGTGGCAGTGGTGTTGGCATTATTTGCATATGGAGTTGCGAGATCCCCATACAAAACCTTGTCACCGGAAAAGTCATATGTTCCCCAACTCCCAGTCTTCGTCCACTCACTGGGCAGGTTTGGTGTGGTAACGCTGTTGAAGTTTTCGGACACCACCAATGAATTTGCTGCCGTGCTATAAATATTCGTCCCCGGAGCGCCAACGTCAACTGACGTTGTGCCATAGTTAGAAAAAGTGGCCAAAGTATCGTTTTGATCGGTAGCGGCAACTGAAATAATATTATCTAAATTGTAGTCCGAAGGATAAAGATGGCTTAATTCGTTATTATCACCAATATGGTCAACACCACCGTTGCCAGCAGCGGCAATAAAAATTCCTCCAACAGCCTTGAAACGATTAATGGCATCAAATTCTGATTGTGATAAAGCGGTTCCCGTAAAACTCGCATTTATTATTTTAGCTCCGTTTTGTATTGCAAAATCAATCGCGCGTACTTCCGAGAGCACATCGAACCCGAATTTCAAGGCCATAATTTTTGCTTCCGGCGCAACCCCGACGATGCCGATACTGTTGTTCATCGTTGCGGCGATTGTGCCTGCGATATAAGTGCTGTGGCTATCACTCGTAGGCAAGGGGGTTGTATCACCCGCACCTTCAAAATCGTACCCGTGGTTGCAACCTCCTACAATCGTAATACCAGCCTCATCTTTACAGCTTGACCCATCCCACATGTTGGCAATTAAATCTGGATGGTTATACGCTACACCATCGTCAATGACCGCTACAATCACGCCGTTGCCTTGGGAAATGTTCCATGCGCCTATAGCATCGATGTCCGCATCATTGGTGCCCGACGCGCCATTTACCGTTTGCTCCGTGTTTTCCAGTGCCCACAAAGATCCGAAGGATGGATCGTTGATTATGCCTCCCCCTCCACCACCTCCACCGACTTCGGGATGCCGTCTGTAGTTCGGCTCCACGTATTGCACGTCCGGATCATTTTTTAGACGCGCAACTGCACTTTCGACAGTTTCTTTCCCTTTTGTTTTGAGAACAGAGAGGTTCGCACGACGGATATTTTCCTTTACCAAAAGATTCTGACGTGCAGAAAATTGAGAAGATTTAGTAACGCCAGTCGCCTTTTTAAGGTCCACCCGATTCTCTTTGAATTTTACAATTATTTCGCCCGGTACGTAGTCACCGAGTGATTCCCCTAAGGTCGCCGTATCTTTTTGTGCATCAATAACGATAGATGCAGACGGCAAGGTCATCTTTGTTTGAGATGAGCTTGCTTTCTTGCTCTGCGCTACCGCTTCCAGCGTAGTAACAGCAAAAACCGGTTGTGCAATCAAAGATGCAACCGTAATGACTGCCAGCACTGTAAGTATATTTTTCATTCTATCTAAGTGTAGTATGAGCGTCTAACTTTACACCTGCGCAACACCTACTCTAAGAACCCAATACTAAAATGCATTGATACCACTACTCCAAGCCGATGTCAAGGAAACAGGGTAATGTGCACCACCCGCGTCCGCCCTCTCGCCTTTGCCGCCCATTCCTTTTTTCAAATCCTTATGCAAAAGATCTAGATTGCATCTAGGTGGCTTGCCACGAGCGAGTTTCGCCTATGCGAAACGAGTCGAGTGGACTCGAGGGGTTTCGAACCCCTTACCTCGTCTATGCCATAGACGCGCTCTACCAATTGAGCTACGAGCCCGAGTTACGAAGAGAGTGAACAAGTTCGCTTGGACACTCTTGAGGAACGAGGGCTCGAAAGGTTTCCTTACGAGCCCGCTTGACTACTGTACTGTCTAAAATAAAAACGCTCAAGAGGCTAGATACTTCTTTATTGCTTCTGCAATTGTTTGGACTGTGCTTTGAAATTTCTTCTCGTCCTGCTCCAGAAGTGTGAAGCGAAATCCGTGCAAACGCGAGTTGAAGCCGGATGAGAGCGGCACGACGCACACGCCGGTTGACGCCAGAAGATAGTACACGAATTGTTTATCCAACCGCGAACTCCCTAGAAACGGATCAATAATGGCTTGCGACGCGTCGGACACCGGCAGGGTCTGGTCAGGGCGCAATACGCCGTCTTTGAAAACAACCGCCATGTAAAACGCACCGCGTGCTTTCCGAATGATGATTTCCGGTATGGCAGAGAGCGTTTTGCATGCAAAATCACTTTTCCGCTCGTATGCGGCCACGCGCTTTTCAAGATAGGGGTAATAGCGTGCGTCGCTCATAACGCTCGGCAATACCCTCTGCGGCAAGGTCGTCGAGCATACCTCAAGCATCTTTGAATTCAAAAGAGATTGCGTATAGGTGTTGAATTCGGCATCTCTATCTCGATTATAAAACTCTATCCAACCGCAACGCGCTCCCGGCCACGGAAATTCTTTGGAAACTCCGCGCATGGCAATAGCCGGCACGTCGCCTATCACAGAGGCGATTTTCTGCATGCCCGAATCCTTGAATGCGAGATTGGAATATATTTCATCCGAAATGATGAAAAGCGCGTGTTCGCGGGCCAAGGCCACAATCTTCTTCATCGTGGGTACCGGCACAAATCCCGCGGGGTTCCCCGGATTAATGAGAAGTATTCCTGCGATGCTCGGATTGGCCTGTATCTTTTCTTCCAAGTCTTTGAGGTCCGGTTCCCAATCGCGGGCGGGGTCAAGCTTGTAGGTGATGTGCGGCTTGTCCGCATGCGCCGCTTCACCAGATGAGTGTGTGGGGTACGCCGGGTCGGGACCAATAACCCGCGCATTGGGATGGAGATTCCGATACAGATGCGAAATAGCATCGCCCAAGCCGTTGAAAAAAAGAATATCATCCGGCGTTATTTGAATGCCCCCTTCAAGATTTCTCTCCTTCGCAATGTATTCGCGCGTCTCCGACAATCCTTTCGTGGGCGAATAGCCGAAGGTCATATCTTCCCCCACCGCCCTCTGGACTATTTCTTTTATCCACGAGGGCGGCGCCTCGCCTTTCGCGACCGGATCCCCGATGTTCTCCCATGTTATGGGAATGCCGGTTTTTTCTATGCCTTTCGCGATATCCACAATCTCGCGTATTTCGTAGCGGAGCTTGTCAGCCCCGGGATGGACAATAGCAGTTCTCATACACCAGAGAAAAAATTATTATGATATATCATAATCCCTCCACTTCGCATCTGACTGATATGATATATCATATCAGTCGTAGAATTTTTTCTTGAGCTCTTCCATCTTCTGTGCATCCATTTTGGCCGAAAGTGCCAGGTGTGCAAATTCATGGCCACGGCCGCTTCGGAGTATCTTCTCCGCGGCAAGCGCGATCAGTTCATCAAAAGAAACAGGCTTCGGCGCTATCTTCTCTCCGGCGTCCGGCTTTGGTTCCGCCACTTTTGTACAGTTTTTCCCGACGAAGGCGTAAAACATCCAATCTATCTTGTCTTCCGGTGCGAAAGAAAAAAGCGGTTCCAATCGCTCGGCACGATAGCCGGTTTCTTCCAAAAGCTCGCGCTCCGCGGCAACTTCCGGCGTCTCCCCTTCCTCCACTCTTCCCGACGGCGTCGTGAGTATCGTCTCTCGGTGCGGTTGCGAATCCTCTATGAGAAGGATGGTGCCGTCTTCCAACACCGGAAATACGGACACGGTGTCCGGCCGTGACAGCTTTTCAAAAGTGGCCGTCGTGCCGTCGTAGAGCTTCTGCTCCCATTGGTAGACGTCAAAGATGTTTCCCTCAAAGACAAGTTTCGCGTTCTCGGGCAAAAGCGCCTTGCGGTACGGACGGTCGGAGTTCATTCTATCCATTATACGCTTTTGGTCACGAGTCACTAACCATTTTGCTCCAAGATCTCGCAAAATGCTAAGTGCTCTCGACCCCGCCTCGCGGTTTTCTGAAACAGAAAACATCGCTCCGGCCCACAAAAGCTAAAAATCTGCCGCAGGGCAGATTTTCTTGACGCTTTTGTGCTCTCGGCCAGAATCGAACTGGCATCGCCTCCTTCGGAGGGAGGCATCCTATCCGTTGAACGACGAGAGCGAGCGAGAAGGAACATGAAAATGCTAACATTTTCGCACTCTTCGAGCGAGGAACTTACAGTTTAGAACCGTAGATGTCTTGCAATCATTAGTCACTAGGGCCAAATTTCCTAAGCTGGTCTTCGAGCAACTGATTATCCAAGCCGTTCTCGATCACCAAGCAATTTTCGCCACAGGGTTCCTGCCAATGCTTAGATATCCATGCGTCAAGTAAGTCCGACCCAAAATGATGATCCTTACGAGCGCGTAAGCGTTCCTTGATGAGGTCTAGTGGCGCGGTAACGTGGATAAGTCGCACATCACCGGTACTCAAGCGGCGCACCAATGCTCGTGATTCTCTGTCCGGCAAAGGGTGAGTCACAAGCGCATGAGGTGTGCCTGCTGTCCGTAATTTGGTACTGATTCGTTTCAGTTGAGCATGTCTTCGCTCAAGAGTGAAAATTCCTTGTGCTACCGCACGACGATCATCATTAGTATGAAAGTCGTCTCCGTCATACATTGGGATACCCGTCATTTGCGAGAGTTGCCTCGCAATGTGCGTTTTCCCAGATCCGGGAATTCCGAAGAACCAATCTATCTTTATTCGCTCCATCTTGTTCATTCTCGGCTACATATAAGCTAAGTAATTGTTTGTCATGTGGACCCAGGGAGAATTGAACTCCCGCCTCGGCAATGCGAATGCCGCGTAATACCACTTTACTATGGGCCCGAACGAGGAAGACAATGAACGAGCTTGCTCGGACATTGTTGACGCGTGAGGGCACACAAGCTTTGCTTATGGGCCCGACGATTTAAACTTTATACTATTTCTTCCTCTCGTTCCACCTATATCTGCCTCGCCAAGCTCGGCATCAGCGGTTGCCTTCGGCATCGGAGGAAAGGTAAAACTATTTGCCTTTCCTCCACTTTCTATTCTTCTCTCCACGATTTATGAACCACGCGTCTTTCTCATCAAACCACCACGAGTCAGGATGCGTTTTCATAAGCAATGCTCCGAGCCTCTTGCCGGGAGCCGTAGCAAGCCGCTTCACGGCTAACGTCGCCCAGCGTCTGGCTTTCTTATTCCCCTTCTCTTCTTCCGTACGAAGCGAAGCGACCCACTCAAGCTGGTCCGCATCGCGTACTATCTTCGCTTCAATGGTTTTCCGTTCTTGCTCTTCTTCGTACAGTTTTTTGAATGTATCACCAAAGGGAATGCTTTGCGCGATGTCCGCTACCGCCTGCGCCTCCGCAAGGCGGCCATAGCGTTGATGCACGTAATTCAAATCCGACGTTCTGCCTTCGCCGAGGTCATGTGACAGACTCATCAGAAGCACTTTTTCCTTATTGGCCTTCGGAATGAAATAGCAAAGGGAGTAGGCGATAAGAGCAGTACGGAAAAGGTGTTCAGCGACCGATTGTGTTCCGCTTCCTAAAAACCAAAACCCCGACCGAGGTGTTTTGCTATGAATCCCCGCCTCATAAATGAAGTGGGCCACTCGCTCGAAATCACTCTTTCTTTTTTCTGTTCTGGTTTTTTTAGGATGAAAATTCGTTTTCATTTTATTTTTTTCTTCCACACCCGATGATGGACTTACGAAGTCCATCATCCTATAGTGCTGTTATGGATTTATACCACGTACTAAACCGAGGGGTAGATGGGCGAGACATTTTTCTTAACACAAGTGATTATGCTCGTTTTATACATAACTTGTATGAATTTAACGATGAGAAACCGGCGGGCAACGCCTATCGTCGTTTCTCACCATCAAAACCAATGATGGACTTACGAAGTCCATCATTCAGAAAATTAGTTGATATCCATGCGTGGTGTCTAATGAAAAATCACTATCACCTTCTTCTTTCAGAACGAGTAGATGGCGGTATAACGGCTTTTATACGAAAACTTAACATCGGCTATGCAAAGTACTTCAACGAAAAAAACGCCCGGAAAGGAACGCTATTTCAAGGACGAACAAAAAAGATCTTGGTGGAGTCCGAGCCACATTTTTTATATATCTTCCATTACATCCATCTGAACCCGCTTGATTATGTTCCGAAAGCGAAGGATTGGCGGATACGAAGCAAGGAACATGGAATTACAGATGTAAAAGCGGCTATTGAATACCTTGAGAAATACCGATGGTCGAGCTACTTAGACTACTGCGGTACAAAGAACTTTCCCTCCATCCTCACGACTGACTTTTTTCGAGAGACATTTCCGGATTATAAAAAAGAAATCATGGCATATCTTCGCAGTGCTGAAGAAAAAGAGACGCCAGTGTTTCAACTTGAATAATACCCAATGATGGACTTACGAAGTCCATCATTGGGTATACACGTAGTATTTTCTGTCGGGCCGCCGGGAATCGAACCCGGTCTTTATCCACCCCATGGACACGTACTGCCGGTATACTACGGCCCGAAGCGAGAAGGAATATGAAAGTGTACTTTCATATTCTTCGAGCGCAAGGGCCGAAAGCCTTGCTTACGGCCCGAGATGAGAAGAAGAATATCACATGTCCTTTCATGTGTATTCTCTTCGAATCGAAGGGCCGAAAACTTTGTTTACGGCCCGAAGCGAGCGAAGCTCTGTGTCGGGGCGCCGAGAATCGAACTCGGTCTCTACGCACCCGAAGCGTATGTACTACCGGTATACTACGCCCCGAACTAAGAAGGAGAATAACACAGCTTCTGTGATTATTCTCACTGATTGTCCTGTTCCGGAACACGAGTTGACCTCACCGTGAGAGCAAGGAGGGTAATCAAGATAAGCGCCGCAAAACCAATGCCAACCCACGGAATCCACGCATATTTTTCAGTAATGCGGCTTTCCTCCGTATCGCACGCGTCTCCTGCGCTGTCGCCGTCGGTGTCTATCTGCTCTCGATTTGGATTGTTGGGGCAGTTGTCTTTGCTATTGATGAATCCGTCCTGATCAAAGTCGTCGCACGCGTCGCCTCTTCCGTTACTGTTTACATCCGTTTGGTCGGTATTTGAAATCGAAACGCAATTGTCATGGATGTCGGGGACGCCGTCCTTGTCAGTGTCGGCAATTTGGTATTCGGGGTTTGCGACGGAAGCGATAGCGGTAAGTTTTAAAACATCTTTCGCGGAAGCTAAATCTCCCGCTTCAGGAACGAGCGCATACGCGCTTCTATCAGGGTCAAAATAAATACGATACGCATTCGCGGGTTGCGCCAAAAAGCGCACGCTTCGAGCAGTACGTACCACCGCGTTGTCTTGCAGAAGACGCAACTCCGTTATACGAAGCGGTTGGCTAAAGGTAAAAGTAACGAACCACTCTTTGGAAGTTGTTTGCGGAAAACGAACGGTTTCCCCGTCCATTCTTTGAGCGGCAACGATAATTCTGCTTTCGCCGTCTATAGCCGCTCGGATGTCTACTGAAGTAGGTAGAGCGACGTTATTAGCGAGCAACGCAGTGAGGGCGGAAGAAGTGATGGGTTTGGCACTGGTGAGGTTGATGCGCACGCTTCCTCCCGCGGTTGAATGAAGGGGAAAGTCAACAAAAGTTTCTGTGTTCTTGTCATTCATCCAAGAAGGATTCTCCGTGCTCGGCTCGGTGCGTATGGAAATTGGCGCTTCATTCGTGAGTGTCTCTTGCATAAAGAAGCTTGGTTCATAGGAGCCTGTGGTGGTGTTGTAAACCATTGCACCGTACCGCTCCATAAACTCGCTCCCGAAGGGCGCTTCAACTACCGTTGGGACTTTGATCGAAAGGGAGTCGATATTTTTGTAAAAGCGGTACGCACGTTCTGGGGACGTTGGCGACAGTGGCGTAAGGGCATTTGCAGTGAGCGCAAAACTCAATACGGCGAGCACTACGAATGTTTTTTTCATGGATTTGCCGAGGTTTTAGTGGGAGAAGACACCGCCGCCTTTTTCTTTTTTCCTATAAAGGCCGTGGTCATGAGAAGCGCCCCAACTGTGAAGAAAGTGATAATCCGCCACGTGAGTTCCATTTTCCATACTTCCACAAGCAAAAGCCGTCCAACCACAAATCCGACAAGTACCCCGCCATAGAGTCGGAGACCTTTTTCCCCCTTTGTAAGGCCATAGAAATAGCAGATAAGTCCAATGATGGTATAGACAATGAGGGAAATCATCACGGCAGTATTGTCGTTTGGAAGCGCCGCATGTAAAGAGAGCCACAACAGCGCGTAGGCGTAGAGCGAACCGGCCACAAGCAATGCTGCATTATATAGTTTCGGCTCCTCTTCTGTACTCTCTCGGACACGACGCAAGAAGAAGATGCCCAGCCCAAAGAGGGTCAATCCTAATACAAGAAGTACAAAGAAATCTTTATGAATAACGCTGGTAAGCCACGCGCGAGAGGTAATACTTCCGAGAGAAAGAATAATAGGCCCTATCAAAAGCAAGCTTACTCTCTCTGCAATCTTTATATCCCGCAAAACTATATATGCAATGAGGGCAATAAGACCGCTCTCAATGGTGTACGCAATGGCGAGTGTCAGGCCTTCTAGTTCAGCGGAGGTTGCCGCGGCTAACATCGCGATGCCAATGCCCGCATACACATAAAACGGCTCTCGCCTCTGCGTGATTTTAAATATCAAAAATGCTCCTCCGGCAAACGCAACCATCCACGCCGCAATGATCAAACTTTTCCACTCATCCTCGGCGGCGGACATAATCCACACAAGTAAAAATAAACCGTTGGCGGTGGCGGTGATGAGATCGGGGACAATTTCTTTGTCTTTCAGTTTCAAAATGCCGGCCGTATTCGTTAAGAAAAATACCGCCGCAAACGCGTATGCAAAAAGAAGCAGCGTTCCTGTGTCTGCCGAAGTGGAAAAAAGATGCGGCACGCTGTACACCGCGATAAGCAAAAGCGCAACCGTAGTAAGCTCTCGTCTTCCGGTCAAAGCAACAATCCAAATTGCACCAAGTATGACGACAAACAAGTATGAAAATAGCTGGACATAGTTAGTTGATGGCGCGTCGGTAAGCAGGGGCGCAATTCCTGCCAGCACAAGACTCGCTATCGCAAGGGACCGGCTTTTGTACCTAACGCTGACGAATGCGACAAATGCCGTGCTCAAAAACATTACTGCCAGCGCAGAAAGTGGAGTAAAGAAACCGTATATTTCGCGTGCGGCAAAAATAGTCAGTAAAATAGTTGTTGAACCGAGAACAAGAAAAACACCGCCTTGGTGAATATACTTTTTAATTCTCCACCATCCAAGCAACAAAAATAGAGCCCCAGCCACAATACCAATGGCAATCCGGCCCATCGGGCCTATCCAATTGTTAAGAAACGCGTACGTCGTAAGCCAGCCAAATCCGATGAGCAAGAGAAGCACGCCGAGTTTCAGGAGCCAATCTTCTTTGAGCCACGCAACAAATGTATGAGACGACGTTGGCCCTGGCAAAGGCCCGAGTGCCGGCTGGCCTACGGGAACTGGCGGAATAATCGAGCCAAATGCTTTTTCAATGTCGGGCGCTTGCCAGCCATTACTGATAAGAGTTTTTCTGATTTCTTCTTTGCCTACGCCCAGCGCAGATTGTTGTCGAACGTACTCAAATAGCGCAGTGGGAATTGTTGATTGCGGCGCCGCAAATTGCTGTGGCGGGGGCTGATAACTTGCTTCAGGCGCATGAGGCATGCCGCCTTGTATGAGTTGTTCTATTTTTTGTATCCGACCGCGAAGAGTAAGTACAAAAACAAAAAGTGCGATTCCCCCTATGATGAAAATAAATTCCACAACGGAATTATAACACGCTTTTCCATCACGAGGCCTACGACAAACAGAAGCGGGCCGAGAGCGGTAGCCGATTCCTACCGAGGGCGCAAAAACTGTTTTGGGCCCTCAAAACGCTCCTTACACTCCTTTCAATAGTTAGACTCCTGCTTCATTTTTCCGGAAGAACCATACACCGGCTCCGACCAGAATAAGAAACCCAAGAACTCCGAGAATAATCCACTTCGCGGCAAAAGATTGACCGACACCTTCTGCAACTGCAGCAGTTTGATTGCTAGCAGAGAGCGTGGAAGTAGAAGTTGTCGCTACACTAGCAGTAGATGTGGTTGCCACAGGTGCCACGGACGGCGCTACTATAGCGGGCTTGGTCACCGAAGGAGCTGGCGTTACCGCAGGCGCAGGCGAGGAGATCGTCACCCGCACGCTTCCCTGCCCGCCGAGGAGCAGGTTCTTGTTCGTCTTATCAAGAATGAGCGAATCCGCGCCCGCGGCGACAGTCGCAGTGCCGGCAAGTTTTGTGCGAAATACCGCTGTGCCGAGAACCGTTGAAGAAGTTATACCGCCCGGATAGCCCGCCGTCTTCACCAGAATACCCTTCACATTGTCTTCGGTATCATAGCCCGTCTGCGAAAGAACGAGCCACTTTGGAGCGAAGCTCCACGATACAAACTCAAGAAGGGTCGGGTCAAAGGAGAGGTTCGCACGAACTGTATACGCCTTCTCGCCAGAAGAATCTGCGGAAACCGTAACGCTGAAAGTCGCGCCTTTACTGGCTACAGAAGTCGCAGATGAAAGGCCGATAACTGCCGCAGAGGCCGCGCTCGGTGCCACGAAAGCAATCACGAGCCCAAGCGCGACAAGTTTAGTTATGTTCATACTACCGTCCAATTGATGATAAGGATATTGAAGTCAAAGATATCCACGACGCCGTTGCGATCGAGATCGGCTGGTATGCTTCCACCAGTCGTACCCCACGCGACCAAGACTGCATTAAAGTCAAGAACATTCACAATGCTGTCTCCGGTCGCATCTCCCACCACTGGCGGCGGCGGGAGAGAACTGCCTCCGCCTCCACCACCCCCTCCGCCTCCACCGCCAGGAGCTGGAGGAACAGGAGGAGCAGGCGGATTGATAGCGTAGCCAAAGACTGAAACAGCAGATGCCACGCCATTCGGATAACATGAGAGCGCTTGAATTACCTGCGAGGCAGAAACACTAATCACCGCGCCATACGCGCTCCCTGATGTACAGGTTGGCGTTGAACCATCTATCGTGTAGTGAATAGAAGAAGAACCAGCGGCAGTGAGCGTAACCTCCTGGGTCGCGGAGTACACGCCCTCATTTGGCGAGGCCGACGGCGCGGTAATGACGACTCCTTCAACACCGCTCGCGATACCGGTGGTGAGCGTGCCGGTTACTTCAGACGCGCCGGCGAGCGCCGGAGCGAGAAGCAGAAGAGCGATAAGAATTTTTTTCATACGTAGATTGCTACGAGCTTAGATCGACTGCACTCCGTAGCTTGTAGAGTAGGAACCACCGGGAGTGCCAACCGGAACGCGCACCTCAACCGTCACATCAATTTGCCTGCCTGCAGTTCCCGAATCAAGATCGGTCGCAAGGGTCATATTCGCGCTGTAGGTGTCTGCCGCGACAATCGTTATCGGTGTCGTGTCGTCAAACGCGTCGCTTGACTGCGCCGAGTAGAAGCGGATGTTAGAGGCGGCGGGAATAGAGTTCGCACCGCTCACGAAGTCAGCAAATTTCATCGCGAAGTTTGTTTCGCTCGTCGGTACCGTCACATGGAAGGTCCACGACCAGCCATTCTCAAACGTGTTGTCGGCAGTCGCGAAGGTGTCTACGGCATCAATGCCGGTCACCGCAAGGGCGGCATCGGGCTCTGCTTCTGTCGTAAAGCTAGTGTCGCTTCCGGCAACTAGCGCATTTCCTGCTTCGTCAGTCACACCAGTCGTGACCGCTACATGATAGACGGTGCTGTAGGACAGAGATGCGGAAGGGGTGATGAGCGCGCGCGTGCCGGCATCAACCAAACTTATCGTTGCCGGAATGACCGTGATGTCGTCAGATGCAAGAAGCAGGACCGAAGCAGGACCGATCGTTGAAGAGAGCATTGCCTCGCTAAAGGTTACGCTCGGCGTAGTCGTAATGGCGACTCCCGTTTCACTATCGGCTGGATTTTTATCCACAATAGTTGGCGCAGTGTGATCAGCCGTATCTGCCGCTGTTGTGAAGCCGGTATTTGAGTCAGACAAAGGAGTTGTAAGAGCATTTCCCGTCTCATCCTGCACATCGGTCGTTACGATGAGGTAGTAATCGGTCGAGAAATCGAGTGAGCTCAAAGGTATGACATTCACGCGAGTACCGCCATCAACAAGCGAGACTGTAGCAGAGACCTGCGTTGGTATCGTGGTAGCAATCCAGAGTTGGATGTTCGTACCATTTACGGTAGAGAATTTAAGCGGCTCGTTGAAATTCACAAAGATTGGAGCACTCACCGAGACATTCGTTGCGTCAAGCACTGGCGAGAATGAAGTTACTTCTGGTCCTGTGGTGTCAGACGCAGTGAAGGTAACCGTTTCTGAATCAGGAGAAAGAATGCCGCTTGAAACGGTAACATGGACAACCCCAGCCGAACTCTTGGTGAGAGTTGTCATTGCTTCTCCGCTTGCAAGTGTTACCAACGAATCGTCGAGTGCTCCGCCGTTGTCAGCAGAGACAACGACAACCGTCCCGCTTTGATTCGTGGTGATGTGATCAAAGGCATCACGGCCATTGATGGTGAGTGTCACTGGCCCCGGAACCGTTACTGATGTAGGAGAAGGAGAAACAGATACCTTTGCAATCAGCGCGGGAACAACCGTTACCGTAAATGTAGTTGAGTCTGCATCGTTTCCTGCATCATCGGTTGCATCACAGGTGATGGTTGAGAGCCCCATGGGGAACACTGAACCGGAAGGCAGTGAGCATGTAACTACTGGAGAAACTGGGTGCACATCGGTTGCAGAAGGATTGCTGTAGGTTATTGTTGCGCCGGGAACACTGTCTGCCACGACATCTGCCAAGTCGGCATGAGCGTCAATAACCGGCTTCGTGTTATCAACCGTAAAGGTTGTAGACGAGTGAGGAATGAGCGTGTTCGTGGCAAGATCCTTGCCATCGGCAATGGTGATTGTTACCAATCCGTCCCCCGCTCCCACTGTGTGAATGTAGGTGTAGTGCGTTGCATCAACACGCGTCATCGCTACGGGACCTTCGGAATAGAGACCCGAGAGCGTAATCATCGGATCCGGTGCAAGCGCCATGTCTTCGCTGAAGGTCGCCGTAATCGTGAGCGAGTCGCTCATCTTCACAAGCGCGTCAGCGTCAGAAAGCGTTACCAGAGTAACCGTCGGAGGCGTTGCATCGTAGACGCGCGAGAGTTCTATCGCAACTGTGTTGTCGTTTCCTGCAGTATCCTGCGCGACTCCACCAGCGACATTTACGGTCACTCCTCCGTCACCCGCGGGCGTTACGTCAAATATGTATGTATCGTCGTCAACCGCCACAAAAGAACCTGCCACTCCGTTGGTAACCACGATGTCGCCAACTTCAAATCCATTTACCGTCTGTGAGAACTGGGCTGTAACCGGAATCGGAGACGTGTTTGTCGGATTCGGTGCGACTGAAGTGAGTGAGAGAGCTACAAGCTCGGTATCAATCGTGACCGAAAGAGAGCCGGGTGCACTGCCCGTATTGCCAGCCGCATCTGTTGCCGTCGCGGTAATCAGATGGACGCCATCCGCAAGCGCTCCTGAAGTAATACTCCATACACCTCCAGTTGCGGTAACACTTCCTATCTCAATCGCACCATCGTAGAGTTTGACGAGTGTATCCTCTTCAGCGATACCGGTAAATGTCGGTGTGTTGTCTTTTGTGATGTTATCCGTGGCCGAGATGCCTAAGTCGCTTCCTGCATCGAGATCAGGCGTCGAGGGTGCCACTGGTGCAACGGTGTCCACAACGAAAGTATGTGTTGCATCAGGGTTTGGGTTCTGAACATTACCCGCAAAATCTTGTGCGCCCGTAATAGTGATAGTGCGCGTTATATTGTCGGTCAAAGAAGGAATCGTATAGTCGAAGCAAAATGTCTTTGCATCAAGGTCGCCACAGTCGGTGACAGTTTGCGCACCATCACCACTTATGCTGACTGTTGGAGCAAGCCCAATGTTTTCGCTAAACGTCAGCTTTATAGTCTGTGGCGAGACGGTCAAAAGATTGTATGTCTGACCATCTGAATCCACCGATGAGATTATCGGCTTGTTAGCATCTATTGTCTTTGCCACATCCGTGCCAGAAACTGCCACGCTATCGTTGCCTGCTTCATCGGTCATGACGACACCAGAAATCTGCAGTGGAGAGGTTTGGTCAGGATTACCTTCTACCACTGTGTAGGTCGCCGTATACGTTACGCCTATATCTGCGGTAGACCATATGAGAGGTTGCCCATTGTACGAAGAGCCGCTCACCGTTGCGACAGGCTCTGCGACTGAAGGTGTCAGTGTAAACGTAACGGTATCGCCAATCTTGAGCGCGCCTGTGGTAATTGCATTTGAGGTGATTGAAGAAATAACCGGAATCGTTGTGTCGAGGACGTTGACCGTCCGTGTCTGCACGTCTGCTAGATTGCCTGACGTATCGGACACATTGTAAGTAACGGTATACACACCTACGACTTTCGTGGTTGTGTCTGGCACGACATTGATCACACTTGGAGCAACAGGATTGACGGTAACAATACTGCCGGTAATATCACCATCTATATTGTCCGTGGCGGTGGCGCCGTTATCCGTATAGGTGCCACGATATTCAACCGTCGCTGGGTTGGGAGGAATAACGGTAATAACCGGCTTGGTCGTATCAAGAAAATTCACGACACTATCTCCTGTCAGAATCATATTTCCGACAGACGCGATATTTACCGTGAGCGTCACATTGCCTTTGTTGTTGAAGTTGAGCGTACGCGTTATGTTGCCACCCACGGTAGTTCCGCTTCCTGTCACGTTCACTGTACCCGAGGTGTTCGCCACGCCAGAAACCGTTACAGCGATGCCATCGTTTACAGGATTGCCGAATTGGTCGGTGATGGCAATCGCCAAAGACACATCACTGCCGCTCAAACTGGCTTCCTTGGGATTTGGCGTGGCGACGATAGCCGCACTCGTAGGAGAGCTGGTGTAAAACGTAACTGATTGCGTCGGCAGGATGATGCTCCCGTTTACTGTCGCGGTAACCGTTTTCGCCTGTGCGAGGCTCGAAGACAATGTGATTGTGCCTTGGCCGTTTATGTTCGTCAAAGCGGGATTTGTACTAAACGTATTGCCATCACCCGTGGAGGCGAGTCCGACTGAAGCATTCTGCACGGGATTATTGAATTGGTCTTTGACGGTGAAGTTGCATGTGGAGATACCGCCGACGGCTTGCAAGGTTGGACTGCAGGTAAATGTAGAGTTCCCGACTGTCGGCACACCGGCGACTTCGGTGAGGGTGCCGAAGTTAGTTGATCCAGAAACACCGGAGATGACAGAATCGCCTGACTTCGTGATATCTCCCGATGCCAAAGGAGTGCCCGCAGTCGGTCGAACACGAACGCCTTGCCACGTTAAACTATTTTCCACAGAACCATCCGTATCATCCGTAATAGTTATCGTGATTGCGGAGGAAGTTCTTGAAGTAATTGGAAACGTGCTCCCAGAAGCAACTCCGTTTAGATTGCTAGCGTCTGATCCACAATTATCAGTACATGTAACGAGTATAGTAGGGGCCGTGCCTCCAGTGTCAAATTCAAAACCGGTCGGTGCATTGAGGATAATTGTGCCGTTCCCAATTTGATCGGCACCATTCTCGGTTACGACTGGGCCTGTGATTGTCGTATAGGATTCACCTACAGTGTCAGCAGAAATTGCCGCTCCTCCCGTGGCTGTTGTTACCACTGCCGCCGCATTCGCCGAAAGAGGTATCAAAAATCCGCCTGAAAGAGCGGAAATTAAAACAAGCGTAAAAATAATTCGCGCCGAAAAATTCTTGAAAATTACATTGATCATAGAATTTTTAAGTAAGTTTTTAATACGTGTAGTAATGTAATAAGCCCATCGGCGCCACGCCTCTAGAGACCCTCATCATGCGCTTCTGAAAGGCCGCGTCAACTAGACGGACTTATATATTTGTGTTGTAAGGACATTCGGCAATGCGCAAGCCCCCTCATGCAACCGCCTCGTATGAGCGCTTATTCGTTAGCCGAAAAAAGCCCTCAAGGACACAAAAATGAAAAATATACATAATCGGAAAAGTTGTCCTTTCCCACATCAAGTAATCCCCCTATGTATCCCCATGCCCACACCCAATACAAAATCCCCTCCCTCCTGCGGACATCGTACCTGTGGACATCGTATGTCCACAGGTACGACAACTCACCCCTCTCACACACGATATAGGTCTTATTCGTGCGAATCCTAGAATAGTCCCACGCCGCCTTCCCTCTTCACCAACCATTCTCTCATTCGTACGAATGAGAGAATGGTAAAGAATGGTTTTGCCATCTGCGCGTCAAAAAACCGCACGAACCAAGAGCGTGCCCCGAACATTTAATTTCTTGATTGAAAGAATCTTCAGCTTCTGCACAGGCACCTTCCCTTCAAAAAGCGGCAAGCCTCTGCCGAAAACGACGGGTTCTATCGTAAGATACAGCTCGTCCAAAAATCCGTTTTGAAGACAGTAGGTATACGTTTGCGTACCGCCCAAGACGCAGATTTTCTTCCATCCTCTTTTTTTGAAATATGCCGAGAGAAGTTTTTTTGTAGGATTACAAAACGCGAGGTTCGAGCTTTCTTCCTTGATTCCTCGTACCTTTCGCGTGAGGACGATGCAATTCCGCCGACTCAAGGGCTTTCGAGCGGTTTCATAGGTATTTCTTCCCACAATGACCGCGTCGCACGTATTCAGAAACCCGCGCAAGAATTTCTTGTCCTCCTTTGACGTCCAATCCGAAAAATGCTTCGCGCCGAGCGCTATCTTCCCGTCCAAGGTCATCGCCGCGAGAGCGTAATAGCGAGGTTTGGTCATGACTAGTATTATGGATTATATGGAGAATGTACTGCTGAGGCAATTTTCTGAGGAAGACCAAGAAGCGCTATACGAGCTACATATCGCAGGTTTGGAACAGACGAACAGTTTGATCAGCGGAGAAGCCCGAGAGGTGTTAGATCAGGATCTAAAGAACATACGCAACACGTATATCCACAACAATGGAGAATTTCTTGTCGCAAAAACAGATAATAAGATAGTCGGTATTGGCGGACTTAAGAAAGTCGATAAGGAGACTGCGGAAATAAAAAGAATGAGAGTCGAGGAAATTTCGCAAGGTAAAGGAATAGGAAGCTTGATTCTAGACAAACTTATTGAGCGGGCTCATGAATTAGGTTATAAAAAATTGATTCTAGACACTTCCGCTACGCAAATTCCCGCTCACCGCCTCTACGAATCTCGGGGATTCAGGGAATACAAACGCGAGCCTGTGTATGGGCAAGAAACGATTTTCTATAAGCGAGATATTTGAATGTGGGTGGTACAGGGCTCGGTCACAACTCTCGCCTCACCCATGTTCGGCTCGGTCGCGACCCCGGCTCGGTATTTTACGAAACGTAAAATATACCTCCGCCTTTCGAGCCCTACGCACCGCTTTGCGGTGCACCCTGTAGGGCTCGAACCTACGACCTCGCCCGTGTGAAGGGCGCGCTCTAGCCAACTGAGCTAAGGGTGCAAGTGGCGTAAATCATAACGTAAAAGACCACTCCCACCAACACCTCAA
>Ga0209542_10009239_pt1 | contig 18138 bp, 18 predicted proteins | sample RifCSPhighO2_01_FD_184028 | JGI IMG/M metagenome (GOLD analysis project Ga0209542, IMG submission 184028) | Soil microbial communities from Rifle, Colorado - Rifle CSP2_plank highO2_0.1 (SPAdes) (version 2) | ecosystem: Environmental > Terrestrial > Deep subsurface > Rock core/Sediment ...
GACGAACAGAATCTTTATTTGGTGAAGTTTTGACCTTAGGATGCTAAACAAATACCCTGATTCTACACATAAATTATATAAACGAGACCTAGGTACAGCTGAAGATGGAAGAAAAAAACACTCTCATGGAAGAACGACTCAGGAAACGAGAGGAGCTCCAAAAAAAAGGAATTCATCCCTATCCTTACTCCTACCCCCAAACGCACCATGCCAAACCCTTGCAAGAAAAATACGCTGCACTTAAGATTGAAGAAAAAACAACGGATGAAGTGTCTGTAGCTGGCCGATTGGTTCTATTGCGAAGAATGGGCAAAGCAACTTTTGCGCATCTTCAAGACCAGACCGGACGAGTTCAGCTCTATTTCCGAGAAGACCAACTCGGCAAAGACCCTTATGATCTTTTAAAGCTGCTGGACACTGGGGACTTGATTGGCGTTAAAGGAACTGTGTTCAGAACCAAAACAGGCGAGATTACGGTTTCTGCCCAAGAACTCACTATCCTCTGCAAAGCTACGCGACCTCTACCTGAAAAATTCCATGGACTAAAAGACGAAGACATGCGACACCGCTATCGAGAATTGGACCTTATTGCGAATCCGGATTATAAAGAAGTTTTCATCCAACGAACTAAAATCATTGACGCAGTACATGAGTTCATGAAACAACAGGGCTTCCTTGAAGTCCAGACTCCCGTCCTTCAAACAGTTTATGGCGGGGCGGAGGCAAGACCTTTCAAAACCCATATTAACGCTTGGAACATGGATCTTTACTTACAAATTTCTCCTGAACTTTACCTTAAACGATTGATTGTGGGAGGATTTGAAAAAGTATACACCATTTGCAAAAACTTCCGCAATGAAGGAGTCGATAAAACCCACAATCCAGAATTCATGATGATGGAATTCTACCAAAGCTATGTGGACTACCATGAAATGATGCGGTTGACTGAAGATGTTTTTGCTCATGTAGCCCATAAAATTTATGGAAAATTAAAAATCCCCTATCAAGGAAAAGAAATTGATTTCTCTACACCCTGGAAGCGCCTTTCGATAAAAGAAGCTTTATTACAACACGCTCAGATTGACGTGGACAAAAAATCAGATGAGGAACTTCAACACTTGCTGGACCAACACAAGATAGAATATAGAACGTTTGCTCGTGACCAAGCAGTCATCCTCCTTTTTGAGGCGCTTGTTGAAGAGAAACTCATCCAACCCATTTTTATCATTGATTACCCTAAGATTGCGTCTCCTTTATGCAAAGAAAAAAGAGGCCATCCCGAACTGATTGAAAAGGTTGAACCCTATGTTAATGGCTGGGAAATGGGAAATGGCTATTCTGAACTCAATGATCCTGTCCTTCAGCGAAAACTCCTTGAGGAACAAGCTGCCCAGTTACGGGCTGGCGTAGAAAAAGCTCAACCCATGGATGAAGACTTTGCAAGAGCCATCGAGACTGGTATGACCCCTACTGGAGGGATGGGTATTGGAATTGACCGAATGGTCATTCTTTTCACCAATCAACCCAGTTTACGAGAAACCTTGCTTTTTCCCACCATGAAACCTCTTAAGGACGAGGCTTCTCAATCCGAGACGAAACCGTAGACAGATGGTTTCGCCTTTGTAGTTTGATCCAGTAAAAACTTCGCAGACGGAGATCTTTACTAAACGACCATAAAGCTTAAAAGCAAGGCACCCTTTTGGAACAGCGTGGAAAAAATCATTCTAGGTTTGACGGAAAAGATTGTCATCTATGGACATGACGGAGAGCATGCTGTTACCGGTAAGATTGATACCGGTGCTTCGAAAAGCTCCATTGACCTCAACTTAGCTCTCAATCTTAAATTAGGGCCGGTTATTGAAAGCCGCATCGTAAAAAGTGCACATGGAAACAAACTTCGTCCCATTATTGACGCTGACATCTTACTCGGTGGGAAACGGGTCCGAGCCAAATTTACCCTTGCGGACCGAGGTCATATGCGATATAAAGTACTTATTGGAGAAAACATCCTTCGGGGAGGATATTTAATCGACCCCTCTCTTCGAAAGTCTAAAGGAGAGTCGCAATGAAAGCTGCGCTCATCAGCCTTGGGAGTGAAAGCAGTAAGATGACGGCGGAAGCCATGAAAAAATATTTCTCCCAAGTAGATCACTTAAGCTTAAAACACATTGAAGTTCATTTCTCGGGTAGTAAAGCAGAAGTGCTGTACGAAGGAAAACCTCTTGGAGACTACGATTGTATCTATGCTAAAGGTAGCTTCCGTTATGCCAGCATCCTCCAAGCCCTTACTCATCTTAGGTATGACCAATGTTATATGCCCTTGCGAGAAGAAGCTTTTTCTATTGCACACGATAAATTTCTCACACAGCTTGCTTTTCTACGCAATCATATTCCCATGCCTAAAACGTACCTCGCCGCTACGGTAGAGGCTGCCCGTGAAATTCTAAAAAACATTAGCTACCCCATCATCATGAAATTTCCTCAAGGCACCCAAGGAAAAGGAGTTATGGTGGCAGATACCTTTGCTTCCGCCAGTAGCATTCTGGATGCCCTTACCGCCCTTAAACAGCCCTTTATTATCCAAGAGTTTATTGATACAGAGGATGAAAAAAGCGGAGGCACTCACATTCGCGGTCTGGTTATCGGAGACCGAGTGGCAGGTTCTGTCCGTTATCGTTCAGGTGGCAGTGAAAAACGAAGTAATTGGCATCTCGGTGGTAAGGTTGAACCCATCTTAATGGACCCTTCTATCGAACAATTAGCCATAAAAGCCTCTAAAGCTTCTGGAGCTGAGATTTCTGCGGTGGACATGCTTGAAAGCCCTAAGGGCCCTTTTATCATTGAAGTGAACATTAGCCCCGGTTTAGGTGGGATTAGCAAAGTAACCAAATCTGACCTTCCAAATGTTTTAGCTAAATTTTTGTCTCAACGGACTCAAGAACGGCTTGATCATCTCAAACAGAAAGACACTCAGAAGCTCTTAAAAACCATTGACTCTAAATCTCCACAAGAGTTCATTAGTAATTTAGATTTTAGAGGTGCTCGTATCCTTTTGCCTGAAATAGTTACTAAACTGACTCGCTTTCGCCCCGAAGATGAATATGAAGTCAAAGCTCAACCTGGAAAATTAGAAATAAAACAGTTTAAACTGTGACTAGATCATATTAGATTACTATAACATGTTCTTAATTTTTTCAATGTATTGAGCCATGTCTTGTCCTTTCTTTGTCAGGTTTAAAACTTTTAAACGGCCCTGCTTATCAAAAGAAACCAAGCCTGCTTTACTCATCTCTTGTAAGATTTTAACGACATGACTATAGGTACAATCCACTGTCTTTGCTAGTGAAGATGCATAAATATCTGAAGTTTTGTTTAACAAATGGACCATCATCAGTGCAGGCTTTTCACGAAAGAATACATTAAAAATCTTTTTTGTACGAACCACCTTATTTACATCCACTGTTACCCCCTCTTGAATATATATTTTTTTAAATGTACTTTCTTTCCTTTATTTAGGAAAGTATATGTTAAGGCATATATAAAACTTTCGCTTATCCATTTTTATCGTCGAATCTATTCTACATAACTGGTTTTATAAAACTTTCCATTTGGTTTGACAAACAAAAAGTTTAAATATTTCCCTAGTAAAAGGTAATGATCTAGGAGGTGCGTCATGTCTCTCATCGTAAAAGCAAAAGTAAAAGAACTTACTAAAGAATATAATGTTGCGGGTGACTTTGTTGAAGCCCTTGACAAAAAAGCAACGCAACTTGTTAAAGACTCTATTGCCCGTGCACAAGCCAATGGCCGGAAAACGGTCATGGCTCGAGATCTTTAAATCATTTTTTCTTTTACTATTCCTTTCAATAACTCAATCTTAGAAGCTAAACTATGCAACTCAAATGAAGAATATTTCCCGTTCTTTCTCAAACGACTCAGTAGCAATTCAAGGCGAGCAATTTCTCCTCCTAACTCCACTAACTCTAAACGCTTATCCAAGTTGGCCAATACAGAACCAGGCATTGGCTTTGTAAATATCCTTCCCTGTAAAAATTCTTGAGCCCTCTCCTTCAAGGACCCTATACCCTGCATTTCCAACTTTTTTTCATGCTCTCTCTTAGCTGTTGTTAGCGATCCTTCTTCTATCACTTTTTTAGCGCTATCAGAAAGAACAACAAATGCAGGTTTCATTAACCCATTCATTTCCCAAACCACCCTAACCCTTTCTTCTTTTCAGGAGAAGGCAAGGGGGTTGCGGTAACTGAAGGTGGGGGCATGCTTATTTCAGACTCAACCGGTTCGAGAGGGGATTGAACAGGTGAAGGCTCCTCTATAGGTTCAGGTTCTAAACTCGGAGGTGCCGGCTCTGCAGCAGGAAGAGAAAGAGGGGGGGTGCTCATTGTTTGAGAAGTAGTTACAGATCGCTTTTTAATCAAATCTGCCACAGCAATGATTCCTTTGGCAATTTCCTTATTCTGATAAACAATTCGACCTAATTTGTCCTCCGTCTTTGAATGCTTATACTCTTGAGAAAGCTCCTTCTCAGCCACCTCAAAAATCCGGATTAGACGCTGAATGGACTCGTTTAGCTTGTTCATGGAAGCCACAAGATTCGCGGCTTCTGAAGAAACAGGGTTTGCTTTTAACCGATCCACCTCTTCCCGCAAGCGCACAATCTCATGATGCGGCAGAAGCTCATACTCTTCGTCTTTCATCCAAAGCCCTCTTTTTATTCATTATGATAAACTAAGAAAAATTAATGTCATTCACTATATAAAAACCTTTCGACTTAATCGTGATGAGAACTGGGTGGTGACTGAGGAAGATCACTTGCCCTTCCTCCCGCGATCACGTCATCGATCCGTAAAATCATGATTGCCACTTCAGAGGCAGAAGAAAGCGCCTGTGTCTTGATCTTTAACGGCTCCACTACCCCTTCTGCCCAAGCATCCATTACTTTTCCGGTAAATACATTTACACCCGCCCATTTTTGACCCTGCTCATGGGCACTCTTCAACTCCGCTAAAACATTGATGGTGTCCAAACCTGCGTTCTCTGCTAACGTACGAGGGATTACTTCCATGGCTTCGGCAAAAGCCTTTACTGCCAATTGTTCCCGTCCTGAAAGTGAGTTTGCATATTGTCTCAAATGTTTTGCCACCTCCATTTCAGGCGCACCAGCACCGCCCACTACTAGGTTATTCTTCAAAGCCGCAGCTACATCTCCTAGAGCATCTTCCATGGCCCTTTTAACTTCATCCACGATCTGATCAGTGCTTCCCCTAATTAAGATGGTAACGGCTTTGGCCTTTTTGCAATCCCGTACATAAGTCATAGACTCATCTCCAAATTTTAGCTCTTCTACCACTCCTGCTTGTCCCAGGTCGGCTGGAGAAAGATCTTCTAGATTGCTCACCATAGAACCCCCTGTTGCTTTAGCCAGCTTTTCCATGTCTGAACGCTTCACGCGACGAACCCCAAAAATGCCCTTCTTTGCTAAGAAATGTTGTACAAGATCATCAACTCCCTTTTGACAAAATACCACATTGGCTCCCGTAGAGGCAATTTTTTCAACCAATTTCTTTAACATACGCTCTTCCATATCAATGAAGGCTTGCATTTTCTCTGGATCTGTAATTGAAATTTTTGCATCAATCTCAGGATTCTTAATTTCCAATGGGCAATCCAATAAAGTAATCCTAGCTTCTTTTACTTGTGAAGGCATCCCTGGGTGCAATTTTTCTTTGTCTAGAACAATTCCCTCAATCAACTCTGTGTCCTCTACACGACCCCCTGCTTTCTTCTCAATCTTTACGTTGTCCACATCTACTCTTAATTTATCCCCCTGCGTTTCAGCCACATGCTGGATGGATTTTATGATTATATCCGATAATAGCTCCTTTGCAGTCTCCGCTCCTTTACCTGTCATGGCTGTGATTGCCACTTTTTTTAATAGGTCTTTATCTGTAAACGTAATCTTCATGGCCATCGCATTCAATACTTCCTGAGCCTTTTCTGATGCCATTCGATATCCTTTAGCGATTACCGTTGGGTGAATTTCTTGATCCAATAGGTCCTCTGCCTTCTTCAATAATTCTCCTGCCAAGACTACGGCAGTGGTTGTCCCATCCCCTACTTCATTTTCCTGTGTCTTTGCAATTTCCACCACCATCTTCGCTGAAGGATGCTCAATATTCATCTCTTCTAAAATTGTGACTCCATCGTTCGTTACCGTGACATTTCCTAAAGAATCCACAATCATCTTATCCATCCCCTTCGGGCCTAATGTGGTACGCACGGTTTCTGCCACCAACTTAGCTGCCATGATGTTCATCCGCTGGGCATCTCTTCCAGTTGTACGGCGCGAATCCTCAGGTAAAATAAAAATGGGTTGGACTTGAGACTTATTCATATTCATACAAAACCTCTCCTTTCTCACTCGAAGAGAACCCTATATCGTTTATAAAATTAACCCTTTATTTATACGCTGTCTCATTTGATTCTTTTATCAAAACTTGCCAGAATACCCCTGCTTTTAGACAAAGGATGAATGGTTTGTTCTGTCAAGAAGTGTCGGGCAAAGTCCACTACGCTTCTTGAGCATGCCCAGAAATCACTATCTTCTTCCGAACTAAAACCTAGATAAGTGATTGGTGATTTCTGCCATGACGATTTTTTGGGAATACTTTAGCCTTTAAGCCGAAGCTATTTATTCAAACTATAAACCGAAAGAAAAAATAGATTAAAAATGCTTGCCGGAGCGGCAAAATGATGTGTTTTTTTTCTTTAAAACTAAGTATAGTCATAATATTATTTAAAGCGAATAGGTAAAACCAAGGCATCATGAACATCACGAATAAGATCCCTTCACTCAATCGATCTGCAGCGACATCCACCATGTAGCCCTCTTCTGACACCAGGTGATACTTACGAGCTACTAAACCATCTAACCAATCTAATCCCAAATTCAACAGAAGAAACATGAAAGCAATTCCCTTAGAATGATTTAATGAAAGGACGAAACCAATGCAGGCAATGATGGACACCCCTGAAACTAGGTGAGGCCTCCATTTAGGGAGGGATTGCCTAATCATAAAATCATCTGTTACCCTTCTTAGTTCTCTCACGAATTTCAATTTACTATGCTTGCCCACATTAGACCTCCTAAGATTAAGGTGATGACAATTTCAACTGAAACTCGATACTTATCCGGGCAGAGCCCCAGAAAAACCTCTTTCCGCGAATAAGGATAAAATGGCTTGGACCTTCCAATGATAAAATCTGAAGCCAAGTGCAAAATGAAACATAAAGAAATGATCTTTAGCAACTCTTCACTTGCCATTGAGGAGGCGACAACCACCCCTATGGAGAATAAAGTCAAGCCATAGAGCTCATGAAAACGAGACCTAGATGCGGACCCAAATCCTTTCTTTAGGATGTCCATTCGCGTTCTCAGAATATAGGGTAAATGGTCCAGATCAATAAATGTTGAGAAAATAAAAATGTAACCTACATACTTCATTGCACCCCCCCATACCTGCTCTACAATTAGGTAATTCATAAAGAAGTGAAAAAGTCCATTCATAATCTATAGCTCTTTTATCTGTTTTATAAATTTAGTGCAAATAAGAATTTATCCCAACCTTTGCCTCTGCATCCCTTTCACATTTAAAAGACATCAATACTTTTTTTAACTCTTCCTCTGTTTTCACCTTGTTTAATAATAACCTTAAACGACTGCTATTTGGAAGGCCTTTTGTGAAAAACTGAGCTTGCAGACGCTTTATGATAAAATCCAAGTTGTAACGTTCCGCTAATTCTAAATATTCTAAAAAAACCCGAGTCTTATCTTCTGGTTTAGTGGGTTGATAAAAACCCTTTGTAAAGAAATCATTACACTGCTGGAAAATAAGCGGATTCCCTATTGCTCCCCGCCCCACCATAACATAATCACAATCGGTCTCGTTAAGCATTGCTAAGGCTGCTTCCGGTGAACGGACATCTCCGTTACCAATGACTGGAATTGCAACGGAAGCTTTAATCTGCTTGATTAAACTCCAATCTGCCTTCCCTGAATAACCCTCTTCCCTTGTACGGGCATGAATGCAAATCGCGGAGGCCCCTGCTGATTCAATCTGCTTTGCCAACTGTACAGTATTTATTGCTTTTTTTGAAGCCCCTGCTCTTAGCTTTACAGTGAATGGCTTCTTTATCCCTTTCGAGACTTCTGAAACAATCTGGACTACTTGGTCTTCATCCTCTAACAATGCCGAACCCATCCCTGCGTTTACCACATGTGGAGCAGGGCAACCCAGATTGAAGTCCACGATATCTGCTTTTTCGGCACATATTTTCGCTGCTTCCACAATCTTTCTTACATCACAACCAAAAATTTGAATGGAACACAACCCTTCCTCTTCTAATCGAATCATCTGCAATGTCTTAAAATTCTCCCTTAAAATCGCATCCGCAGAGACAAACTCAGTTACGGTTAATGCAGCCCCATACCTTTTGCATAGCGTCCTAAATGCGATGTCTGTAACCCCTGCCATAGGAGCTAAAATGATCTTTCCTGGAAGCCTTGGAAACATAACCTTCAGAAAAAACCTTTCTTAATAAAGCTTTACGCAAGTAAGGCCAGATGAATATCATTATATAACTCTCGAACTGCATTGTACATGAACGACTTCTCTTCAGGATCTAATGAAAGACGACTGAACAACTCTTTAATTAAGTTATACTCTTCCTTAGCATTCTCCAATTTTCCTGTTTCGATCAACTTTCGGCAATGCGTAATCCGCTCCTCAAGCTCTTCTCTAGAAGAAAAACTTTTCTTCCGATCTTCTAACGCATTCACATCTAATTTTTCCAAGTCAAATTTAACCTCCTCTTCTCTACCTCTCTTTGAAGACCTCATCTTCTTTACGATCTGTGCCTCTAAATCCCTGAGCTCATCCTCTCCTGGCACTTCAAGCTCTTTTTTTAATGCTTTTTTTGACTTTGAATTGCTTTTAGCTGTCGGCTTTTCTACCTCTAATGGGTTGTTCTTTGTCACCGTTCCTACGGAGGATAACGCTTCTTTTAGCGTGCTTTGCATGGTTTTCACTTCCAACTCTCTTTCTTTTAACCTCTGTTCACGTTCTTCCAGCAAAAGCGCATTGTCTGCTAATATCCTTTCTCGCTCTTTCAAACTTTCCAACACCTTTCGCTGAACATCCCAAGTCTCTTTTTCCCTCTCAAATCGCTCTCGCTCTTTTTCCGCTGCTTTTAAGCGCATTTCTAACTTATTCTGCATTCCTGCAATCCGAATTCGCTCCTGCTCTAGCTTCTGCTTCTCGCTCACTAAAGCTTGGCTTACTCCCTCAGACACTTTACTTTGAATATCTCTGATTAATTTTAGCTTGAATTCTTCCCATTCCTTACCTTTCCCTTCTAACTCTATCTTTAACTCTTCAAACCGAGCTTTGGCTTTTTCCAATTCAGTGCGTCTGCGTTCTAATTCCAGATGATCCATCTCCAGCTTTGCTCGGTCCTTATCTAGCTGGTTCTTCACTTTAGCTTCTTCATCGCGTAATAAAGTCAATAACTCTTCCTTGGCGTTTTTTGTGCGAATTTCCTCAGCCAATTCTTCTTGCGCTAAAACATCTCTGATCCAATTTGCAAAATCGTTTTTATTCTCAGTTACATGTGCCTTAAACACTTCTTCAGGCATGGAGTCTAACTTTTGCACCAGTTCACTCAATGAGGCGATTCGTTCTCCATTTTTCAAAATAAAATGCTTCTCTGGAGAAACTTCTTTTATAAACGAGTTGTCCATCCTCACCCTTTGCGGCTCTACCCCTGCTTTTTCCACTTGTTCCTGCATCTTTTTTGCTTCGGCCTCTACACTTCCCAGGTGCTCAGAAACCAAACCCTGTAAATCCTCCCACCTTAAAGGCTCCTCTTCAGAAGCCTCAAAAACAACCGGAGTTGCAGGTTGGATTGTTACTTGCTCTCGATTTTCCTGAGGTAAAGGACTTGAGTTCACTATCATCCCATTCTTTTGGAGGGAAGTATCTTTCTTTTTTTGGATAGGAGTGTTGGCCTCCTCTTTTACTTCTATTTGATCGATTTGTATTTGCATCTCTCTCGGATCAGTGACTCGGACTTCGGGTTCCATTGATCCCCTCATCTCACCTGAAATGAAAGAGGATTCTAGATTTACCCCTTGACTTGAACTATTCTCTTCTTTTATGAGTAAATCCTCTGGAGAATCCAATGTCCAGGGAGAAACCTCTCCGCTTGACTTAGAATTGCCCATTACCCTAATTCCTTCTATTCCTTCTTGCGGCTCTGTTTTCTCTCCCCCATCCATTTCTTCTGAAGGTTCAGAGCCATGCTCTATTTCAGATTGCACGGATTCTTGAGCTCCCTGGTCTTGATCCTCCTCTAAACCTAGCTTTGAACGGATTTCCTCTAAATCCAACGGTTCCGAATCCACAGGGGGAGCAAACTCCTCAATGGGAGTGGAAGGCTCAGCTAATTGGGCATTTGGACTCAAAGGATTTTCTTTCACCTTCTTTAACAATTTAGAAAAAAATCCTTCCTTCTCCCCTTCTTTTGGCGCTGCCGGCGGCGCTAAGTCCACCATACCTTTTCCCTCTCGACAATATAAACCCAAACCATTTAAATAACTTTTCATCTGTATTACAACATACTACCTTTGATTACTGAGTAACTATATATATCAGCACTCCTCAAAAAGGGCATGCCTCTGCCTTCAACTCCGGCTTTTGATCTTACTGGGTACCTGCAAAAAATAGAAGAAAAAACATTTCAAATCGAAGAAGACTCTCAAACCATGCAAGAAGCCATCGAACAACGAGACACCCAACTTATTCGCATTACGTTGTCCTTGCAAAAAGACTTACATGCTATTCAAATCCGCCTTGATGGGTACAAAAAACAACTTGAACTCACAAAAAAAGATCTCTTGGCTGTCCTAAAAAACTATAAGCTTGCCACACGAAAAGATGAATTTGAAAAACTCCAAATACGCATTGAAAACCTTGGCTTTGAAAACAACATCACACGGGCTGAATTTCAAAAACTCATCGGAGCACGCTCTTCAAAGCACTAATCGCCACTTCTATCTGCTTTGCATTTGGCTTATGTGTCGTCAACTTTTGCAGGCATAATCCTGGGGCAGTTAGCCAGCTCATGCCTTTTTCCATCCCATATTTCCCACCCCATCGCAAAAGTTCGTAAGAAATGCCTGCAATGACTGGCAATAATCCTACCCGCCAGGCTAGCTTCTCCAATAAAGAAAGATGATCTGGAACGAATAGATACACCAAGATAGAAATCAAAAAAACTAGAAGAATGAAGGCGGTTCCGCATCGAGGATGTTCTGGGGGGTAGCCTCTTACATTCTTAACGGTTAAGCTCTTCTTATGCTCATAACAGTGCACGGCCATATGCTCAGCCCCGTGATATTGAAATAATCTCTGCACATCTTTCATTCGAGAAATGACCCCCAGGTAAATCAGAAAAATAATTATTTTTAATAAACCATCCAGCAGAGTAAACACCAAATGTCCAGCAGCTGTGGTTTTTTGAATCCATCCCGCCACCCATAACGGCAAAAACTTAAATAGAGCGATGGCAAAGAGCAGTGAGAAAAGAAGGGTTCCTACCAACTCCCAACCTCCCTCTTTTTCTTCCTCTCCCGCGGCTTTGTTGGCTGAATAGGTCAGTGCCTTTACTCCACTTATGAGTGTTTCAGCTAAGATGACTACACCTCGGATCAAAGGCAGTCCCAACCCTTTATGCTTTGTCCAAGAAATAAAACGGAACCGCTTTACCAGAATTTTCTTACTCGGCAACCTTACTGCTACGGAGTAATGGCTGGCTGTTTTCATCAACACTCCTTCCACCACTGCTTGTCCGCCCAGCATTAATTGCTTTTTCATCCACTCCAAGAAAAAAAGCCTCTATATAAGACTTGCCCTCATGACCTTATTTCCCTAAACCTTAAAAATAAACCCTTCATCCTATCCTATATGGTACACACAGAAATAACCCTTACCAAGCTTGAACACTCTTTCTCCATTACAGCTGAAGCCCTTGACAAAGTCAAACAATCCCCCAAAGACTCTGAACGCAGAAAAGAAGCTGAAGACTTTTTAGACATGGCCAGCCGTTATTACCAAGATGCTAAACATTTTCAAGAACAAGGGGATTATGTTCTCGCTTACGGTGCTTTGCACTACGCACATGCCTGGCTGGATGCAGGAGCTCGGATCGGGCTCTTTAAAGTCAGCGACTCGCGGCTCTTTACCGTAGATGACTAAACTCTGCTCATTTTCGGATACACTCCGGGATCCATAAAAACCTGAGAAGATTTTACTGCCAATCCCTTATCCTTTAGCATGACTCTTGACGCCAAAAGCGCTTTCCCAACGGCCACTAACTCTCCCTTTAACGTCAAGACGGCCACGTCCTCCCCCACTTGAATCTCACTTTCTACCTTGCTGACCCCTGGAATACCTAAAGTGGCTCCATGACATAAACTGTCTACGGTCGTATCCAAAACCCAGACCTTGGCCAAGTGAGACACCCCAAATTCAATCGGAACCACTAATTTTCTCAACTCTTCATCACGGCCTTCCTCTTTGAAATAATAATAAGCATCTTTCAGATTCTGCAAGGTACTTAATGAAGACTCCTTGAATGGCCCTGCTTTTGTTCGACGAAGTTCAGACATGTGGGCCCCACAGCCTAAGGCCATACCAATATCATGCACTAATTTTCGGATGTAGGTTCCTGCTTGACACCCCACTTTGAACAACACTTCTTTTTCCTGAATCTCTAATACATCGAGGTAATAAATAGTCCTAAACCGGGATTGTCGCTTAACGGCACTCTTCTTGGGTGGAAGCTGTTTAATCCTCCCGACAAAACCCTCTAAGACTTTCCTTAGCTTGTCTTGGACTACGTCTTGATGAATATGCATTAGGCAGATGTATTCTTTTCCAGCCGGCAATAAAGATTGAACCACCCTTGTTGCTCGATCTAACGCTACTGGCAAGCAACCCGTGACTTTAGGGTCTAACGTGCCAGAATGCCCACTTTTAGCCAACCCCAAGATTTCTTTTACGTAGGCTGAAACCTGATGCGAAGAAGGGCCGCTGGGCTTATCGATGTTGATTACCCCCCACTTCAAAAGCTCTAATGTAGGGCGATTCCAAGGGTCCACCCCGAATTTGGGAGAGGAAACGCTCTCTTTTCTAATTAAGACTTCGCGCTTTATCTTTTCAAAAGGCAATTCAGACATTCTCTCGAGAAAAAAAGCCTGGTTTAAAACGTTTCTGGCTATCTTAGTTGCCGATCGATCTTACGAGCCACTCCCTTCAACTCAGCCAATGTCTGATCTAAATCCCGCTGAACGTTTTCAATCAAGGCCTCCAAATTACGCACCATCAATATATAATGATTATTTTGGTGCGAGACCAAGCGTGCATTCATCAACTTATTTAAATGATGCACCACTGTTCCCCGGGTCAAGCCGGTCTGGTCTGCAATCTCATCACTGGACAACCCCTTTTTTTTAGGTTCTCTCAACAAGATGATGAAAATCCTAAAGCAGCTCTTATCTTTATCTCGCAAGTTAAACAAACCCAGACTGCCCCCTAGCCACTGAAGCTCTTCATTTACATTTGAAGACTCTGGACGGCGGGAGGCAATGATAGTGAAACGCGAGATTCGCATGAACTTGCTTTATGCTCGAGGATTTAAATACTTTGTCGAAGAAGTGGCTGAAGTTTTGTTTTTGTTACTTAGGCACAGGATGAAAAAATCAAACGCAAAACGAAAACTTTAAATAATGGGGTTTACCTTATATTTTTTATATTTAATAAAGAAGGGGTAAAATCAGTGAACAATCAACGGTACGGATTCAAGGTGTGGGGCGTATTTCTTGCCCTTATTGCCTTTGCTCTTATCCAATCGCACCTTACGGCTGCAGTAGCTAACTTCTCCGTCAACATCACCGAAATCATCACCACCCCCACCACCGTCAGTCAAGGGCAGACTGGAATTGTAGTGGACGTAAAAATAGCCAATACTGGTGCTTTGGGTACTGACTCTGAAAATGTGAATATCACTAACGCTAGTCTTATCCTTCATAATGGCACATATACCCTCGCTCATAACGTGACTAGCAATTACACCATCTCCTTACAAAACGTCACACCGATCATTCTTAATGGTTCTGCTCTTGGTGGGAACACAACCTACCTACGATTCCTCGTTAACATCTCCCGAAACGCCATCAACCAGAGCATCCTTATCAATGCTACCGTAAATGCCACAAATAGCTCCTTTGCTGGCCTTGCTAGTGGTGGGGACTTTACCTATGAAGCTCAAAGTCGCTTTGGTGATAACTGGACCGTACAAACACCCGCCAGTTTGAATATTACGAATATCAGCGCCAGCCCATTCGTCATCATCAACACCCTAAACAACATCACAATCAGCCTAAACATCACCAACGTAGGAGAAGCTACTGCGGATGTTACCGCCGGCTCTAATGTAACCAATACGACTGTTTTATCCTTCTTTGCTAATACTACCGCAACGGCCATACAAAATTTCGGCGTAACCAGAACAGACACTGTAACGACTATTACTGGAGGAGCCAATGCAGTCTTGCAATTCACTATTACAAAAGGATTGTCCACTTACGAAGGTAATGTTACTGTTAACGCCACCCTCCTATTCAATGACACCAACACCGTCCTTGTCACCCCAAATGCTGCCAATCGCAGCTCAAGAGACAGTGCCTTTCAGACTCTTGAACCCGCTAACTTCTCCGTCAACATCACCGAAATCATCACCACCCCCACCACCGTCAGCCAAGGGCAGACTGGAATTGTAGTGGACGTAAAAATAGCCAACACACCCGCATTAGGAACCGACTCCGCAGCAGCCAACCTCACCAACATCACCCTCATCCTACACAACGGCACCGTAGCACTACTTAACAACGTAACCAGCAACTACACCATCTCCCTACAAAACACCACCCCCATCATCATTAACGGCTCCGCCACAGGCGGAAACACAACCTACCTACGATTCCTCGTAAACATCTCCCGAAACGCCATCAACCAAACCATCCGCATCAACGCCACCGTAACCGCCATCAGAAACTCCATTCTAGGCGGTGCCAATACCACCGATTTAGGCCTAAGATTTGGAGATAACTGGACCGTACAAACACCCGCCAGTTTGAATATTACGAATATCAGCGCCAGCCCATTTAGATTAGGCGGTACAAATACCATTACCATCACGTTAAATGTCACAAATGTAGGAGAAGCCACCGCCGATGTTACAAGCGGGTCCAATGTCACTAATGGATCTGCGCAAGTAGCTCGAACCTTGATCTTCCTCAATAGCAGCAACAGTACTTATGCCGCACTACTTACAGGCTTCAGCGTGGTAAGAGCTGATTCGGTAAGCACCATTGCAGGAGGGGACAGTGCTGTTATCCAATTTACCATTGCTGATGGGATTGAGACTAATCAAACGAACGTAACAGTGAATGCCACTCTTCTATTTAATGACACCAATACAGGCCTTGTTACACCTAATGGTGCAAACAAGACCCTTCGTGACAGCACCTTCCAGACTGACTTTACCATTCCCTCTATTGGAGGAGCTGTTAGGCCCACTAGCAGTGGGAATACGGTTAGTATCTCTTTTACCACCAACGAAGCGGCTACTTGTACCTATGGTGCACCCGGCATCGTAGGCGGTACCTTTAGTGGTTCTGGCGGAACTAGCCAAACAGCAAGCTTTAGTGCTTCTACAGGAATCCATCGATTCACGATCACCTGTACTGATCTATTTGAAAATGTTTATTCGTTCCAAACCGATTTCATTGACGTTGGACGCGTAGGAGGAGGCGGTGGAGGAGGCGGTGTAGGCAAAGGGGCTAGTTTAGCTGCCAGTAAATCCTCTGCTTCCACTTCTAGTAGTCCCAGCAATGCGGGAACTTCCACAAGCACATCCAGTAGTGTTTCTTCTTCCGTAGCGGTTGCTGCTCCCTCCTCTAAGTCCTCCTCTACACAGACAGCAAGTCAGGCTGTTTCTTCTCCTACCGGAAATGTGATTGCTCCTACTGCAGCCAAGAAATCTACTCCTGCGGTTTCTGAAGAATCTTCCCCCTTCATGAGCTCCATCTTATACCTCGTAGGATTTGTGATTATCCTTTCTGTCATTTACTACGCTTACTCTGCCACTCGTAGAAAAAAATTCTAAGTTAAAATTCTAAGCTGACAACAAGCTTTATAAAAACACAACTTATTTTATATCCTATAAGATTACCCCTTATAAGAAGAGGCCTTTTATGAAAAAACTATTCTTATTTTTTATCCTTCTTCTTCCGCTTAGCTATGCTCTAAGCATCCAAAACATCGCTATTAGTCCGAATAACCCCATCAAAGGTATACTGATTATCACCTTTACCACCGATGAACTTGCTAATGCCACGGTTAGCCTGAATACCACGGCAATTCCTCCTCAAACTCTCCAGGAGAATCGCACCAGTTTTACGTTTACTTACTCTACCCCCCCACCAGATGGTATCTATACGCTCCTTATTGAAGCCAACAGCAGCGGTCCAGTAAGCCAACAGCAGCAAACCCTTGTTATTGATAATACTGCCCCTACGTTAACTTATAGCCTCTCTACCCTTACTCCTCAATCGACTCAAACTGTGGAGATCAATGCTACCCCTACGGACGCTAATACTATTAGCCAAGTCAACCTCACAGGAACTAGCACAAAAGCTTTAACTCTTACCAGCGGGAGATGGACTGCTTACTTTTCTCCCCTTAACTTAGGATGCCCTAGCCAAGGAAGCTGTACCCTCACCCTTCATGCTAAAGATGCTGCGGGCAATGAAAAAACAGAAACACTTCTTCTGAACCTTAATGACACCTCTACCCCTCCTCAAATTAACCTACAATTGCCTCTTTCGAACGCCATTGCCAATAATAGCTATTTCCTCCTCAAATACAGTGTAAATGAAACCAACCCTCCAACAGACGGTGTTTTATGCACCTTAAATCTATATGCCAATGACAAACTCATCCGCCAGCGCCTTCATACCTATGGCAATTACACCCACCAAGGGGAAATTCATACCCTCAGCCAACGAATCACTGGGCTTAAAGATGGCCCTCACACATTTAACCTTAGCTGCACCAATAAAAACAATCTAAGTAGCAGTGTATCGGGGTTTATCACCCTCATCGACAAAACCAACCCCTCCCTTATCTCTTATACTACAGAACCTTTTGAGCGAAGAGTGTTCTTCTCAGGAGAGAGCGACGAGGAAATTACTGCCCAGGTCCAATATGGAACTGACTTAACTCTGTTGGCCAAAGCAAGCTATGAAACCGTCAGTGCTACTGAAAAAATATTTTACCATACCTTCCGCAACTTGCAACCTAGCACTTTTTATTATTATCAACTTACTCTACAAGACTTTTCTAACAATCGCATCGCGTACGGACCTTATAATTTTACTACTTACTCTGAAGGCAACACGACCAACCAGACCATTTTTCCAGTGGGTGCTTATCCAAGTTATTTGGACACACCTGATATTAAACACATTACTCGAAAGCTGACCGAGGTTCCTGCTGATCAAACTCAAAAGGTTCTTTTCGATGACTCTACCTTTTCTCTCGTTCAAATTCAATTCATGAGCCGTGAAAATCAACCCTCTTCAGACCTACTTCTATTCCGTCTTGACACACTTCCCTCTGAAATACAAACTCCCGTTGACGACCTTTACCAAGCGGTTTATCTTCACCACCCCGGGCTGGATGATAAAAAACTACAAAACATCCAATTGCAGTTTAAAGTAGGTAAAAGTTGGATTGCAGAAAAGGAATATGCTAAAGATAGCATACACTTGCAACGATATGATAATGGAGTTTGGATTGAATTACCTACCCAGCTTTTATCAGAAGAAGTTTACACCCTTACCTACCAAGCCAATACCCCTGGACTTAGTCTCTTTGCGATTACGGCCAATCCTGCGAAAAAATGGGTTACCACTCCCATCAACCGAACTGTGGGTGT
>Ga0209542_10009240_pt1 | contig 18137 bp, 19 predicted proteins | sample RifCSPhighO2_01_FD_184028 | JGI IMG/M metagenome (GOLD analysis project Ga0209542, IMG submission 184028) | Soil microbial communities from Rifle, Colorado - Rifle CSP2_plank highO2_0.1 (SPAdes) (version 2) | ecosystem: Environmental > Terrestrial > Deep subsurface > Rock core/Sediment ...
CGTAACTTGGCGCAGTGATTTCACGTCCTTTGACTGACAAATGGCGATGCACAATAAATTGGCGTGCCTGGGACATGCTTCGTGCAAGACCTCTGCGGAATACAACGCTTTGCAGTCGTCGCTCGAGAACATGACGTACGGTCAAGCTCAGAATATCATCTAATTTTGCACCAATGCTTAACAAGCCGATCTTTTGAAGCCGCTCCAGAAGGGCATTACGCTCTTTTTCTGACTGTTTTGTTTTTAACGCAATAAGTTTTTTTGCCTGATTCTTGAAATCACGCAGAGCGCTATTCATGCGCCAGACTTCCTGTTTGTTCTTTAATGAGTATTCTTTCTTCAATTCGTTCTCTGCCGCAATATTGTCCTTTCTCCAAGGATGCATCGGACCAGAATATTTCTTGCGTAGTCTGCGTGGGTCACCCATAAGTCATCACTTCTTCTTCTCCTTGCCTGCAGGTTTTTCTCCTTTATCTCCTGCAGGCTGTGTAACCTTCTTGCGCTGAACGCCCAGGTGAATCTTTCCTTTGTTCTTTCTGAAATTTGAACGTGTACGCTGTCCACGTACTGGAAGACCAAGCATGTGCCGAATGCCGCGATATGCTTTTATCTTTTTCAATCGCTTCATATCATTGTCGTTTACAAAATCAATGTCGCCCGTTACAACATGCCTGTTTTCGTTGGTTTCGAAATCTCGGCGGCGGTTTACCATCCACACTGGTGCGCCGTGCTTCAATGGATTGCGAATCACTTCATCAAGCTTTTTTATGGTTGCCTCGTCGAGTGAGCCTAATTTAGCATACATATCAACTTTTGCAAGATGACAGACCAGATGAGAAAATGAGACGCCGACGCCTTTTATTTGTGATAATGCGTGATGGACAGGCTTTAAGCCGTTCAAATCAGTGTTTACGACACGAACTAATTGCTTGATTGGTGGTTCCATGAGATTAATTGCTGAGAAAAGCTCTCAGCCCTGTGCGCCATCTGACTCGGGCTAATTCGTAGCTGTGGAGGGAGGGGGTTTATAAAGGTTATGACGCTGGGCTTAAATCTTGCTTAATAGTTCAAGATATTCGCGATATAATTCGGTCGATATATAAAATCTTTCTGAAATCATTGCCTCCAAAAGTTTCTTTGCTTCTGGTTTTGTGATTTTCTTCTTTTTTACAGCATGAAGTAAAACACTCAGTGTGCCTCGCGCTTCAACCTTGAGTAAGGCAGCGTATGACCGTGCTGAGTCATCATCAATAATAAGATTGCATTTGTATTTGTATGCTAATGTGATGGCCTCTTTTTCGCCTTGGCCTATTCTTGCTGACATAAGAAGACTATGAATCCTGATTTTTTCGACTATAATTGTCTTATCTTTAATCGCTTTGGATATTATAAGTACCTCTGGGCTGCTCTCTTTTCTGAGAATTTCAATGTACACTGCTTCTGGAATAAGAATCACATTTGAGCATATAATGTCGAGCCTGCCCTGTTTTCCAAAGTTAATGAGGGGAGAGGTATTAGTCACCATCATGCGAAATATCATCTCTTAATGATTGAACTGAATAATTTATCGGAATCTTTTTTTCCGCCGCTATTTTCATGAAATCGGCATAAGGCAGACGTGAGAGTTCTGCTGCCCTTCCTATAGAGATTTCTCGATTTGCGTATTTTTTTAGGGCAATGTCGATGAGTTCTGCTGACACAGCTTTGCTCAATAGCCTGCGGACTACTGCAGATTTGTCGAGCTGCTCTTCGTTGGCTACGTAATGGATATCGCTGACAACTTCTTTTGGGACTCGGACGCCGATAAGGGATTGCATGTTAACAAGAGTTGTATTTTGTTAACTTATATATGTTTTGGTTGTTCGGTTGTTACTAGTGAGTGGTTAAATATGGAAAGGTTTATATAAGGGCAGCTTTAATCTCGTGATATGGCCGATACACGTGTTGATCAGGGAACCGAAATTAAGTTGCCTGAGGGCGGCTTGGATGATGTGGTAGTTGAGTTACCACCACAGAAACCAGCAGCTCATACGGTTCATCAAACAAGCGGACGATCGTTTGATAAAGAACAATACACTCTCCGTGAACGATTTATCCATTTTCTTAAAGAAGGGTATTTTGGTAGTGAAAATCCATTTGATGATCCTATTTTAGAGGCGCTTGTTCAGGGTATGGGACCAGATATGTTCAAATTTGAAAACTTGAAGTTTGCGTACCCGCTCAATGTCGGCAATAGATATCTTTCTGCTGATTTAATTGTTCCAGATGAAGTTCCTTTCGGTGTTTTTACTACAGGGCTCGCAGCTGTGTTAGGACAAGGTGATTCTGCTAGGGGAGAGCAACGAGTAAGATATTTGCTGACAACTGACATAGGAAGCCTGTTTGGATTAAACGATAGCACAAAATCAGTAAATCTTGCAAAAGGCAGCCCTGTTTTTGAATATTTTCCGGAGCTGAATAAACTGGGAAAGTTAAAAGGAACAAAATTTGTTGGAAAAGACCCACATCTGCTCTTGCTTGCACTCGATCCAAGACATCGCCACTTTCTTAGCCTCTGTTTTGATTATGCCCTCAATGATGCAAAGCTTCCTTCATTTACCAACAATCAGAATCAATATGACAGGAGTATGCCGGTTGATAGACGTTACTTTTCTCCGGCAAACGTTCTTGCTTTAGTTAAAGGATCGCTTTTGCCTCTCACTGTTGCAACAGAAGTAGGCATGCGTTATGATGTTCGAAATCTGAAAGAATATGTTGATACTGCACGACAACTAGAAGCACAACTAGTATCAGCACCAAAAACATGACCAACACAAAAGCACTTGAATATATTGCGACCGAGCTGATAGGTCAAGGAATGACTCTTGAACAAGCACGCGAGCGTATTCATCAGGCAAGTTTTCTTGCAACACTTGAAGCGGCGACAAAAGTCATTGGTCCGCGGGTAACCCCAACACCATTATTTCGCATAGCTTATGATGAAGTGACTCATCAACTTGATCTTAGATTCCTTGAAGGAAAAGGAAAAGTTCCGAGACGAGGGGCAATTGATATTGAATTTGCAGATTTTATGTATGCCTCACTTGCATGCGAACGTGTTTCAATGCTTTCTGAGGGATTGACAGGAACAGGAAAGACGTTCACGCTCGAAAAAGTAGTTGCTACGGTTTTCCCCGCTGAAAATTATCGTGTGCTGCGATTAAATCCAAACATGTCGAATGTAGATCAGCCATATATCAACGGAAGAATTGATAGTGGCGTACTTCAGATCTCCATCAATCATGGTGCGGCACGCTCTGTTGCTGTTCTTATTACAGATGAACAGAACAGAGGAGATACAAACTCAATCCTCGCAAAGTTAGATGGACAAGTCATTCTTGCGACAGGAGAACGTACAGAACTTGGTTTGCCCATTCCAACAGTGAGTGAGAAAGAAGGAGCAATAACAATTTCATATGATGGTAAAGTAAGACCTGTTGTCGTCCATGGCGCACAGAATCCTGCAACAGCACAATACACTGGTGCACGATCAACGGATAGCGCAGTGGGAAACCGCCAGATCAATATAGATTTTCCAAACATGGCACTTCATTCTGGTGCAGCAACAGTCAACATGGGCGGACGAAATGCAGCTCCCCATAGCGAGTTCAAAAGAGAATTTGTTGTGAGATTAGCTCGCTACTTGGGTGTTGATGGTACTCAATTAGGGAGTCACTTGTTGCCTGGAGCTCAAACAGCAGAAGAAAAAGGACGCGCAGATGGTGAATACTTATCCCTCCATGCATTTAGTTTTGATCCAGAATTTACACGAACGACTGTTCTCAAATCAGCAGTTGAACTTGCGGATCACATTATCATGATGACTGGAGGCAAAGGATTAGCATCTAATTTTGCAGATGAACTTCAAGTCGCACAAGACTGGACATATAATCTTTCAAAGTATGGAGCCAATTTCATCTATCAGCAAACATTTGATGGTGCTGCTGAAGTGGTCAGAAGACTCGATGGCTTACGTTCTTCAATGAAAGAGGAGCTCATTGAGCGTGATAAATCAAAAGCAATGAGGGTTGCAGATGCTCTCGCATTGATTACACGATATAAGACAGCATACGCTGTAGCATGCGAAAAAAGAGTCTCACCTTTGGAATCGTTTGCAGATAAAAAGCCGTTAACAGTTCGCGACGTTGCGGGCGCATATACTTTTGTTTTGAACGACAAAAAAGCAAATGGGGGATCGCCAGTCACACTTGTTGATCAGGCATTTAGAGATTATGAAAGTGTCGTGACACAAGTACTGAAAACAGTCTATCAAAGAGCAGACCTACTCTTTGATATCAATGATAGAAATGCCTCTATTCGCAATCTTGTTGCCTATAAAGCAATTAATGATATAAACAAAGTCAAGAATGGAACGGGAGATGAGTACGCAACAGCAATCATCGGCGGATTGAATAAACTTGCACAAGTTGTGCGAGGTTTTGACAATGGTGATGAACCAAGAAAGCTTTTAATTGCTCGTGTCAATGCAGACATTGCGACATTAGCAGGGTTTGTGGATGAGCGCAGGCATGAAATTGCAGAGAGCATGAACGCAACAGTTCATACGAAGGATCGATATGATGCTCTTGCTCAAATTGTAAGAAAAGCTCGTGAAGAAGTTAAAACAAATTATACACTGCCTCGTGTTGAACGTATCTTTGGCATTTAACCATGGCGCTTCTTCTTGAAGAATCAGTACGGGCAGAAGGTTTGTGGAGGCCAATCGCTCGAACGGAGCATCCCGTTTTTGCTGATATTCCAGTTGAGCGTGTCGATCCTGATCCAAAAAGAAAACGCCATTGGATGTTTGCAACGGATAATCAAAAAATTCTTGCGCATGTTTATAAACCTGATGATGTTATTCACCGCTATGAAAGTGCAGTTGTTCCTCTATTCGGTCCAAAGAAAAGAATTCCTGAACTAACATCGCGGTTTATTCAGGATACGATTACGTATTTGTTTTTTCATGAATTATTTCACCCCGTATATTGCCCCAAAAGTAAGCCTGACGAAGAAAAATTTGATGTTGCACTGAAAAAGGGGATTGCCCGAGCTGAGCCTTATCTTACCCCACGTGATGTTGTGAATAAAGCAGGCAATTCAAGAAATGCGATGTGGGATTTATTTATTGATACATTTTTTGCAGAGTATGCTCAATCAGGGCAGATGTATGGACGACATTTAGAACGAGCATTAAAAACACTCCCACCAATAGCTGGCCATCATTTGACCTCGTTGCCCGATGGTGTTGTTACCATGTGGGATGTTGCAGAGCTTGTTGACCATGATCCAGAAACACTATTTTATCCTTTAACAAGAGAGATGTATGCGCTTCTTCAATGTGAATCTGGACAATTGCGCACATCTGTTTTTCAGTATTTCAGAGAAAAAATGGGGAAACGCATCGCTGACGATGATATACGCAAAGCCGTCGTTGGTTCTTTACAGGGCGTTGTTAAATATCTTGACTCAAAAGATCTTCAGCGCATTGGAATTGATCGATCTCAGGTCATTGATGCGGCCAATACTGTTTATGATTTGAGGTCAAAACCTGAAGGAACAGAAGCAAAGCATGTTCTTGTTCATGCGATCACGGAAATCGGAATTCGAACAGAATTTCGATATCAATCTCTTGAAGGTATTATTGAACCGCTTTCAAAATATATTGATATTAACAAAGAAGAACGCCGTGATGGCGCAAATACTGAGAATCAAGAAGGCCAAGGGGATGGGCAAACATCGTCTTCACAATCAGGCGGCGGCGCTGAGCAAGTGCTGCAGAGCCTCGTTAACCAAGGAGATCCAAATGCTGAAGAGTTCATCACAAGCATTGCTAATGATAACAGTGCCCCTCAGAATGCAAGAAATAGACGTTTGTCAAATCTCGCAAAAGATGAATATTATAAGAGACATGCTAAAGAGATTCCGATTAAATCTCCGCGGAAAGAAGCAGTAACGGTAGAAGTCGGAAAAAGACGTGTTCCGCAATTGGTTCGAACACAACTGTTAACACCGCAAGAACTTTCTTTTGTTGATTTAGGTAGAATTATTGAATTTCAGACGCTAACTGGAATTCAATGTTTAACGCAGATTTCTCCATTTCAATATAGATTAGATCATTATGAGTGGAATGAGTTGCCTATTCGTGATTTTGAGTACAAAACGTCTGGAATTGAGGTGCCTGACACAATTATTTTCAGAGTTGACGGATCAGGTTCAATGACGCCATCTTCTGCATTTGTTGGAACAGGCAACAGATATGATGCGCTGATGCACAGTGTTTATGGGATCACAAAATCAGCAGTCAGCGCTGCAACTGCTGTTAAAAAGAAAGTTCATGTTATTGGAGTCTCTTTTAGTGAGCCAGGAAAAACTCGGATAAGTGAACCAGTTGAATTAGTGCAGTTTTATAATACTCCAAATAATCCAGCAAAGCAAGTTTTGTTAAATCCTGATTGTGGCGGAACTTGGCACGACCTTCAAGCGTATGAAGGCGCACATAGACTTGCAACTGGTAAAACTCTCGATATTTTTGTTACTGATGGAGATCTTGACACCCCACATGATCCGAGTATGGATGAACTTAGACAAATTCTTCAAAAGAAAGATGCTGCCGTTGCATATTTGACTATATTTCAGGAAGGGAAGTTTGCAGAACGCGTTAAATTTCTTGCAGAACGAACAAAAAAGATAACCTATCGCCACTTTCCTAACATGAACGGGCTGCAGCAGGCAGGAACAGATCTCGTCGTACAGTACGATCGAGTGCATGAACGGTTTGGAAAATAAAATAAATAGTTAAATTGTGAACTATACTAAGAGTAATTAATTTTCGTACAAATTAATTACTCTTGTATATACAAAAGCACATTAATAATCTCCGATTATTAAGTGCTTTTAGTATAAATCACTGCTTTCGTTTCGGCTTTAATTTCAGTTTTAGTTTCTTGAGTGTTGGTTTGGTCTTTTGCTTCCGGATTATTTGTCTTCCTTCCTCGTTTCGGCTTTTCGAGTTGCACTCTCCGCTTCTCATTAACCTTTGCAATGTTCACCGGATTCTTGAAGCGCGAGCAGATATTATCCGCGCACTTGCAGCCTAGGCTTTGGTAATATGCAATGTTTGAACAATTGGGTGGCAGCATGGGGTGCTTTGTTTTTGTATAGCGCAATTGGCCCGTGAGGTAGTTTTCGCGCAGCGGCTCAGGATTCTTTTTGTTCCATTCCATCACATATTTTTCCACCTGCTCCGGCGACCAGCCAACGCTGCGCAGGAAATTGATGAGAATGAACAACGCACGCTTCTTGCCATCACGCATGCCTTCGGATATCTTTTTAATGCAATCAGGGAAATGCTCTGCGGAAATTGCCGCGTCAGGAACATCAATATCAGTAAAATCTTTCTTTTCCTGCTGCTGTGGAATGGTGTAATCAAATGCTTGGAGGAACAAGGATGATGCTTCGCCCGTCACTGCAGTACGAGAGATAAATGGAAGCGTTGGCTTTACACTGTCTGGATCGGCTTTTTTCTTGTCGAATGTAAGAATTTCCTCAGGAAGAATGGGCAGCGAGACTAAGCCGGATTTCTCATGCAATGAATATGGCGCACGATAGAGATGGCGAGATGAAATGAGAAGCGTATCTATTTCCAGAATGCGCTCAGTATCCAATTTTGTTTGAAATGCTGCATTATTGCAGTTTGTGCATACGACTTTTGCAATTGATTTTATCATTAATTTCCCACATTTGGTACAGCTCTTGTAGCTCAATTGCTCAGTTGTGGTAGCCCGCTCGCCGCAGGTGCACACAAATTCTGTTGTTGGTGCATCGGGCTGCTTTTCGCCACAGAGCGTGCATGCACGAATGAGCAATTCTTCTGTTTTTAATCCGATGTCTTTTGCAAGCTGCTGGATGTTTTTTCGCGCGAGCAGCTCAGAAAATTTTTCTTCCAGAATGTGAATGATGTATTGTGCGATACGCCGCGGACCATCCGGAAATAATAGTTGGACGTCTTTGCCGTGCACTCTTGCAGGAAACGCTTCAAATGGAACACCAATGTGAAACCCTTTGTTGCCGCTGAATTTGACTGAGACTGCGGAAATGCCAAAACTCTTGATGATATCGATTACACTGTAGGCTATTAATTTTGATAACTCCCAGCTTTTACAATCAACATCAATAACAAGATCCCAGCCGCTGCGCAGCGCTGCAAGCTCGTGTTGCTTGAGTTCCGCAGAGAGCTGCAACGGATTTTTCCAGCGCTCTTCAGAGCAGTGAAAAGAAGTTGCATTTTTTTTTGCAAACTCAAGAATGTCCGTTGCGTACTGAAGCATATCTGGACGCGAGCCAAACTGGTCATTGTAGCGCGGAGCAACTTCACGGTCGCGGGCGTGCTCGACAATTGCTTCCTGAATGTCTTTTCGCTTATAATATCGAAGAACGGTGCCGATTGTGAGCATATGCTGTTTAGAGGAGAAAAGGTTTATATGCATTTAGATTTGAGCCACTATAAATCTAAATGTGCCAGAAACTTTCTGAGCAGGTTTAGATTCTGGAGGGAATATGGAAGAATCACATGAAATTTTTGAGCATATTCAGGATATTATTGATCGCAATATTCCTGTGGTTGTTGAAGGGAAGAAAGATAGAAAGGCGCTTGAAGAATTTGGTGTCAAACGCATAATAGAGAAAGATGCATACTACAAACTTGTCGATAAGCTTCAGAATGAAAAGGAAGTCTCTCTTCTTGTTGATCTTGATAAAGAAGGGAAGAAGATATATGCGCGGCTGAATGATGAGCTGAGCAGGCGAGGCGTTCGGATTAATAATAAATTACGCCATTTCTTATTTCGTGAAACGAAGATACGGCAGATTGAAGGGTTGACGAGATATATGCAATGAACATACTCTCTTGGAATGTCAATGGCATCAGGGCATGCACGAGAAAGGCAGACATGCCATCAGCAGGCATCTATTGTTTTCAGGAAATAAAAGCAAATGAACAACAAGCTGCTGCATCTGTTGTTTTGCCAGGCTACCAACATTTTATTTTTCCTGCGCAGAAGAAAGGATATGCTGGTGTTTCTGTCCATACACGTATGAAGCCGCCCCATGTCCAATATGGAATTGGCGAGAAAGAGATTGACGATGAAGGGCGTGTGGTGACGCTGGAATTTGAAGACTTCTGTTTGATTAATGCGTATTTTCCTCATGCACATCGGGAATTGTTGCGACTCGGGTATAAGAATAAATTTAATCAGTCATTTCAGCGATTTTGTTTAGGGCTTGGAAAGCCTGTTGTAGTTGCATCTGATTTTAATGTTGCGCACAAAGAAAAAGACTTGGCTAATCCGCGGCAAAATGATGGCAATGCGGGATTTACTCGCGAGGAAAGAGAATGGTTTGACGGATTTTTGAAGGCTGGTTTTATTGATACTTTTCGAATGTTTTGCGCTGATGAGGGTCATTATACATGGTGGCCATATGCGTTGCACGCGAACGAAATATTGGATGGCGGATTGATTATGTTGTAGTGAGTGAAGAATTGAGGAATAGGATAGTCCAAAGCAAAATTTTGAACGAGGTTTATGGATCAGACCATTGCCCTGTGATGGTTGAGATAAGGATGAAAAAATCATTATGAAGATTGCTGTTCGCATTGACTTTGCATAATAATAAATAGTGGGGATCATACGAAATAAATATGCAGGAAAATCTTAAAGAAATTTCAGAGGCTTTAAGTAAGCAGTTTCGAACGACTGACCTGCAAGCAAAAACTTCTCTAGCAATTTTTGTGGGTGGTAGCTATAAAACTCCTAATGAAAAAAATACTTTAACATTATTGAGAGAAGGACTTCGCAAGCGAGGTTTCGGTGGAGCTTTTCTTATGGAAGACTTGACCCCGAGAGATGTAAAAACAGATGATCTCCGTGTATGGTTTAACATCATTTGGGAAAAAATGTCTACGAAAGGATTGCATCCTTTGTTTCTTCTTTTTGCAGGTAGTACCTCAGAACTTAGCCAGGGACTTATTATTGAAATTGTTGAGATTGCAAGCGATCCGAGGAAATATGAGTGTGCTTATCTTTTTGAGCTGCCCAATGTAAAGCTACCACCACATAAACATTCTCTTAATTGTAGACAAGTTCAGAATGAAGAGCACTTTGTTTCATTAGCGATACAAGTTGCAGAATCCAAGGCGAGCCACATACAAAGTATCATAACTGCTTCGGAAAGTGGAAAAACATGAAAAACTTTATATCCACTGAATGCTTTCAAGGCAGTGAAGGAGGTATAAGTTCTATGGCAAGAGACATAATAGTTGAAAAAACTCTGCAATTTGCCCACTTTACCAGAGATCCTCACTTCTTGCAGGTTTTGTTGCTTATAGCTAAGAATAATGGAATGTATATCGAAGATATGATTAAGGAAACAGGCTTAAGTGCTGGAACGATCTACAATGTTTGTGAGTATTTAGAAAAAGTAAGCTTTATTGAAGAGAATCCCCATCCACAACTTAACAAAAGGTACGTTTTATCATTTAATGGTCAATTACTTATTGAAAATTTGAAAAATATTTTTCCTTCGGTAAGGGACATTTTAGGGAATGAATCTTTCATAAGACCATTGGCTCCCTTTGTTTAGACAAGAAAGAATAGGATACTCCCTCTAGATCATTAAATAGACGGCGATATTGAAAAGTGTTGGTCGCGAGGCAGTTGCCGAACGCGACTAGCAAAGGTAACTTTGCGTGTACTGTCAAGGTACGTGTCGAGCACCACAGTGCTGACTAGCTCTTTACTGAGCGAGGCGTTGCAGTTATACTATTCTCGCTGGAATCTCCGAGGCAGTCGCCGAGCGAGATGCAAGAAGAGCACTTCTTAGCATCGATTTCCTTCGATTAAAAAAGCAAAATTCAAATTATTGCACTTCGAGAAATCGACCGAGCGAAGGCTCGAAAATCCGCAGATTTTGGAGCTGCCAAAAGCAAAGCTTTTCAGCACGAGAACTGTCAGAAATTTGCAAATGTCAGAAACATGTTTTCTGATCACACCAAAAATTAAGTGTAATTTTTCAGTGTTTCTGATCATGCTCAGAAACCTCGTTTCTGACATTTTCAATATCGCCAAATAGACAAAAACCTTAATAACCTCTCATCTTTAGCCACTGCTATGATTAAGCTCTTTAATACGTTAACACACAAGATACAGGCGTTTAAGCCAATTGTCCCAAAGAAGATAAACCTATACGTATGCGGGCCTACTACTTATGATTACAGCCACATCGGTCATGCGAAGAGCTACATCCAATTTGATGTTATCGTGAAGTATTTGCGCTGGCGTGGATTTGATGTGCGCTATGTTCAGAATATCACAGATATCGATGACAAAATAATCAATCGTGCAAATGAAGAAAAAAGAAAATGGGACGAGCTTGCGCTGTTCTTTGAAAAGACCTATCTTGAAGACATGCGGCAATTGAATGTTACTTCTGTATCAAAACAAGTCCGTGCAACTGAGCATATCCCCGAGATGATTGAGCAGATCAAAGGAATGGTGAAGAAAGATATCGCATACGACATTGATGATGGCGTGTATTTTGATATCTCGACATTCAAAAGTTATGGAAAATTATCCAAACAAAAATTGGATGAATTAAAACAGCATCGAGTTGAGCCAAACACACAAAAACGTAATCCAGGCGACTTCTCACTCTGGAAAAAAGCGAAGCCAAACGAGCCGTTTTGGAATTCACCCTGGGGCAAAGGACGGCCAGGCTGGCATATTGAATGCTCGGCAATGGGCGAAAAACATCTTGGCACAACGTATGACATTCATGGCGGCGGCATTGACTTAATATTCCCGCATCACGAGGCCGAGATTGCACAGATTGAGTCGCTGACAAGTCAGCCATTCGTAAATTATTGGCTGCATAATGGTTTTCTGATGATAAATAACGAGAAAATGTCGAAGAGTTTGAACAATTTTATTACCATCCGTGACGCGTTCAAAAAGTGGGGAGCGATGGCAGTTCGTTTCTTGTTTGCAACGGCACATTATCGGTCGCCGATTAATTTCACCGAAGCTTCGATGGCAAGCGCTAAAGCAGGGTTTGAAAAGCTGCAGAATACCCATCGAGAAGCGCAGCGCAGAATGAAAGAGTTGCCGTCGATTACAGTGAAAGACGTTCAATTACGAGAATTGAAGAAACGTTTTGCAGCTGCGATGGACAATGATTTCGATTCGCCACAGGCGTCTGCGGTGTTATTCGAATTATGCCATTTGATTAATAGCTGTGGTGACAGAAAGATTTTGACAAAGGCTGTTGCATTGTTTGAAGAGTTTACGTCGGTGCTTGGATTTGTGTTCGAGAAAAATGTTGAGGTGCCGAACGCCGTTGCTGATTTAGTCAAGCAGCGCGAGAGTGCACGAAAGAATAAAGACTGGAAGAGGTCAGATTTGTTGCGGGCGGAAATCGAGAAGAAAGGGTATGCGGTGGATGATACGAGTTCGGGTGCGGTTATTAAAAAATTAGAGAAATAAAAAAAAATATTACTTCTTTGGCATAATCTTGAACATTGTGGTGCCGCACTTCTTACATTTGCCCTTCATTGCTGGCCGAGTGCCGCCGCCCTTTGCTTTCATCTTGACTTCTTTACCATCAATCATCTCGCTCTTTGACTTACACTTAACACAATATGCTTCAACCATTGCCATAGCGAACCCCTCCGAATTTGAAACGTCGTTTCTGTCTCACGCCGTCACTGCGAGCTTAAAGTTGCCGTTTATTTAAATAGTTTTGCATATCATCTTGATAATAAATGTTTACTTGAGAGTAGCGATTTGTAAAAAGGAGTATTATTCAACAATTCCAATTTTTACGCCTTCACATTCTATCGGCGTATCTTTACCTATTGAAAGACGTTGCACGTGAAGCACTGCTTTTACGTCTGATTCTATATTTTTCAGCAGCTTGTCAAAATTCTTCATATCGCTGCTGAGAACCAATTGTTTTATTTCTGAATTTAGTGGCTTGCCTTTCTGTGACTTATATTTGCGGACTGCGCCGACAACTGCAACCATTATACGGCCAGCTTCTTCAGCTTCTGTGTCAACAAGCTTTTTGTCAAATGATGGCCATGCTGAGAGGTGAGCACTCTTCACTTTTTCTTTCTGTGCAAAAAACTGCTGGAAAACTTCCTCAGTGATGTGCGGCGTAATTGGCGACATCATTTTGACGACGTTAAGAAGCACGTTATAGAGCGCATATTGTGCGCTTTGCTTCGCTTCCTTGTCCGTTCCATACAGGCGATATTTTGCAATCTCGAGATAATTGTCGCACAATGCATGCCAAAAGAAGACTTCGACTTCATGGCGCGTTTTGCTGTATTCATAATCGTCATAATTTTCAATAGATTGTTTAACAACGTTGTTCATCAAACTCAGGATCCAGCGGTCAGCCATCCAGAGCTGCTTTGGTTTTTTGCCGTCGTACTCTTTCAGGTGTATCGAACAAAATTTGCTTGCATTCCATAATTTTATGACAAACTTTTGTCCTGTAACAAGCTCTTTTTCCTGAAATGATGAATCTTCGCCGAGCTTTGACGCAGATGCTGCCCAGCGCAATGCATCCGCAGAATATTTTGACATAATCTCTTGTGGTGCAATTGTATTGCCTTTTGATTTTGACATCTTCTGCCCATAAGGATCAAGAACCCAGCCGGAGATTGCAGCGTTCTTCCATGGCAGCTTCTTGAAATGCAAATAGCTCTTTGCGATTGTGTAAAATAGCCATGTGCTGATGATGTCATGACCCTGTGGGCGCATGTCCATCGGGAATAATTTCTTTGAGATTGCGCCATCAAATAGATTTTGAGTGATTAACGGTGTGATGCTTGATGTAGCCCACGTATCGAGCACGTCTTTTTCTGGTTCGAAATCTGTGCTGCCGCAGGAACATTTTGACGGCTTTTGGATTAACGGATCAACAGGCAATTGTTTTTCGTCTGCGAGTATGACTGCTTTGCATTTCTTGCAGTGCCACAATGGAAATGGGACACCAAAATAACGCTGGCGCGATATGCACCAGTCCCATTTTAAGCCGTTCACCCAATTCTCATAGCGCTGGCGCATAAAATCAGGAAAAAATTTCAGCTTTTTTCCTAGCTTGATGAGGTCTTCTTTGCTGTCTAAATATTTGATAAACCATTGGCGCGAAACCAAATATTCGACAGGCGTGCCACAGCGCTCGTGCACATTAGCCATTTGTTTTTTCTGCTCAATAGATTTGATTGCGCCTGCAGCTTTCCAATCTTCGATAACTTGTCTTCTTGCTTTGCTGAGATATAAGCCTGCATACTTTCCCGCATGTTCGTTTAATGTGCCATCTTGATTTTTGATGTGCTTTATTTTCAATTCAGGGTGCTTTGCGACAAATTCAACATCTGCTGCATCACCGAAGGGGCACCAGTAGACAACGCCTGTGCCGAATTCCATTTTTGTAAGATCGTCTGTGATAATTGGGACTGTTGGACCACAAGGGATTGTCGCTTTTTTTCCAACAAATTCTTTATAGCGCTTGTCATCAGGATGAACAGAGATTGCAATGCACGCCATCATGAGCTCTGGACGTGTTGTCGCGAATACCAGCGGCTTGCCGAGCGTCGTTTTTGCTTCCACATGCACGAAATCAGCCTGCTTTTCTTTGTCCTGCAATTCTGCTTGTGCGATTGCGGTTTTACATTCCGTGCACCAAATAGTCGGCGCTTCCTTTTGGTACGCTTTGCCTTTGTTGTATAAGTCAATGAAGCTCCATTGGGACAGCTTTCGGCAGTGCTCGTTAATTGTCGAATACATGATGTTGAAGTCGCATGATATGCCCAGGTTCTGCCAGTCGCCGATGAATTCTGGTCGCAGTTCGTTTAATGTTTTTGTGCAGAGCTTGATAAATTCTTCACGAGACATTTCTGAGGGCTTGACGTTTTTTAGCTTTTCAATCATGCGCTCAGTTGGCAAGCCGTTATCATCGGTGCCAAAAGGAAAGAACACATTGTAATTCTGCATGCGCTTGTAGCGCGCAATAAAATCCTGCTGGCTGTAGGAAAAAGCATGGCCGATATGCATCCTGCCGGACATTGTCGGCGGGGGTGTATCAATAGAAAAAAGCTTCTTTTTTGAGGCTGGATCGAATGAGTTTACTTTATGCTGGTTCCAATAGTTCTGCCAATGCGTTTCGCGCTCTTTGGGATTGTATTGCTGTTCTGCCATAAATAAAGAAATAAGCGGGTTGTTTAAAAAGATAATGGAGGGCTATTTAGATACTTTTGTCTATCTAAAGATATCTATATGTATCTATGACGATGCAGCTAAGCTTAAAGCTTCCAGAAAGAATGCATACTCGGGCAAAGATATATGCTGAGCTTCATGGCTTCGCAACAGTACAAGAATTTATTAGAGAACTTATTCGAGAAAGATTATTCGAACGAGAACTTATGGGGGGGTTGTATACTTCAATAGCCAGTGAAGAATCGCTCGCACGCAGTTGGCTTACTCAAGAGGAGGAAAAAGCATGGGCACATTTACAAAAGGAGATATAGTCTTATTCCCGTTTCTACTGACTTATACTAAGAGTAATTAATTTTCGTACAAATTAATTACTCTTGTATATACAAAAGCACATTAATAATCTCCGATTATTAAGTGCTTTTAGTATAAAGCAGAGAAAACTGCGCCCTTGTCTCGTCATTTCACATCAGATGGGCCAAGATATTCTCTGTCAAATTACATCGAAAAAGATTTCGCCCGATTCATTCACTGTTGAGCTAAAGAAAGACAGAACCCAGCAAGGCACATTGAATATTGATAGCTATATTCGTGCAAATATGATATTTACCGCATATGCACAGCAGATTGTTAAAAAAATATGCGTTGCTGATGATGAAACCTACAACAAGGTTATTGACACTATTGTAAAAGTCATAAAAAAATAGATTATTCTAACTCGTCCAAAGCGCTATCAATCGCATCAAAGTCGTCGTCTGCGGTTTGGATATCAGTGTAATCATCGGGCTGAACAGGCTGCTGTTCTGTGACTATTGGTTGAGTATCAACAGTTTTTTCAGCAATAGGAGCATTTGCTGCACATCCAAGCAGAAGTATTGAAATTAAAAGGATTATTATTGCGTAGAGCATTTTCATTTTATATCACTTGGCCATTGTTTTTTTAATGTTGCAATATCCGCTTTTATCTCTGAAGCGGGCGCTTTTTCAAACAGCTTGATTTTGATTGCGATGATATCCGTTATTAATTGCGCGCCTTCATCAGCGGATAATGTTTTGTCATCAACTGCATCCTCAACGCGCTCTTCTAGATCATATAATAACAGGAGAATATAATTACGCACTGGCCAGGCATTTATCTTCGCCTGCTCTTTCACACTTTTCTTTGAGAACTGAAGGACATCTTTGAAACACTGATCTTTTTGTGTGCCTTTTTTTTCGTAGCACGGAACGGAATCACGATAATATTTCACACAGGTTGCGGCTACTGGAAGCACACGGCATGGTTCGGGAGTTGTTTCTTTTTCCTGGCCTTGTGTTAAACGACATTTGACTCGCTCTTTAACAGTTGCAAATGACTCGCAGTCTGGTGTTGGTGCAGCTGGCTCAACGACTTTTGGCTTGACTACTGTCCCACCAGAGCTGCCGCCCTTTGCGAATGCAACTGCTGATAACAGGAGCAATACAACGAGCAAGATGGTTACTATGCGTTTCATTATGCCAAGGAAGATTTGCTTACTTAAAAGTGTTTAGTTATCGGCGGAACTTTCCAGATATCAGTAAGATCTCTTGTTGATTCATCGTCGCCAATATTCATGCCACAGCCATAGAGCCAATGGACACCGTCATATTGAACCGCCCAGATGTCTGGCTTTATTACTGGTGTTTCATCGTTTTTTTTTATGCGCAATGCGGGCTTATTGACGAGCGCGGCTACTATCACCTGAGATGCTTCACGTTCGAGAAGAAGTTTTTTCAGCTCAGATACTGTAAATCCTGTGTCTAAAAGATCTTCGAGGACAACAACTTTGCGAGCTGCAACGGGATGATCCAACTCTTTGTCAATCTTTAGTTCTCGAGAGGATTCTTGTTTGCTGCCATAGGTGCTTATTTTTATTGTTTGGACACGGCCATATTTATCGCCGTTGTTTTTCCCCCATAATTGAGGGAGAAGCCTGTTGGCGAAGAATTTTCCGCCGTTTAATACAACAACAAAATCGACATTGTCTCTGGTTCCATTTGATAATCTGGCGTCGAGCTGATGAGCAACATAGTTGATGCCGTACTTGATTTCTGCTGCGGTGTAGAGAATTGTGCCGCCACGTGCGTCGGTTTTCGAAGCATATGTATCATTCATATACAGCAGTCAATGACGCTGCTATAAAAAGCTAACCACAACACTTAAAACAAAGCAGTGTTCTGGAAGATTATGCTCCCATTTACGCTTACCTATGCACCGCAGTCTGCTGCTGAAGTGCTTGGACAAGAGAAAGCAATTGCATCCATCAAGAGTTTTTTAACTGACTTTAAAAAACAGAAGAAAAAAGCATTGCTGCTCTATGGACCAGCAGGCTCGGGGAAGACCTGTGCCGTGTATGCATGTGCGCGGGATGCACACTCTGAAGTGCTTGAAGTCAATGCAAGTGATTTCAGAAACGAGGATCAGCTGCAAAAGACGATAGGCAATGCAAGCGTGCAGCGCTCGCTTTTCGGGAATACAAAAGTTCTTTTAGTTGATGAAGTCGAAGGCATTGCAGGCGTTGAAGACCGCGGAGGATTAGCAGCGCTTAAACGCCTCATCAGCGAATCAAAATATCCCATACTACTAACAGCAAATGATGTCTGGGACAAGAAGTTTTCATCGCTCCGGTCAAGCTGTGAACTTGTTGAATGCAAAGAGTTGAGCTTTCAGCACATGCTCCAGATACTTCGAGGAATATGCCAAAAAGAGAGTATCGTCTATGAAGAGAAAGCACTTGTTGCACTGGCACGGCGCTGCGGCGGCGATGCGCGCGGTGCGTTGATTGACCTGCAAACACTGCT